>Ga0224523_1000272_pt1 | contig 31054 bp, 27 predicted proteins | sample CFST50metaG_FD_182732 | JGI IMG/M metagenome (GOLD analysis project Ga0224523, IMG submission 182732) | Peat soil microbial communities from Stordalen Mire, Sweden - C.F.S.T50 | ecosystem: Environmental > Terrestrial > Soil > Wetlands > Peat | place: Sweden: Norrbotten County, Stordalen Mire... | reverse complement strand
CGAAGCGAATAAGACATCTCATCAAGATCAAGACGGCAAAGGAGCCTGTAAAGCGCTTCTGCTCCCATGTCGGCAATAAACTTGTCGGGATGATCATCTTCAAGGTACTGGTTCTCCTTGGGAAGTGATTCAGTTATCTCAAGGTATTCTTCCTCTGTGAGGAAATCGTATTGTTTTACTCCATCGACAGCTTTTATGCCGGGATTAATGACAACGTATCTTTCGTAATAAATAATAGAATCGAGCTTCTTGGTCGGAAGTCCCAGAAGATACCCGATTTTGTTAGGAAGGGACCTGAAATACCAGATATGCGCCACCGGGACAACAAGTGAAATATGTCCCATCCTTTCGCGGCGAACTTTCTTTTCAGTGACTTCAACACCGCAGCGGTCGCAGACTATACCCTTATAACGGATTCTCTTATATTTTCCGCAGTGGCACTCATAGTCTTTTACCGGCCCGAATATTCTTTCGCAGAATAATCCATCGCGTTCAGGTTTGTAGGTACGGTAGTTTATTGTCTCAGGCTTCAGCACTTCACCGCTGGAACGATCGAGAATTTCCTCGGGGGAAGCAAGACCAATTGAGATCTTTGAGTAACTGGTTTTGGTTTTGTTATCTCTTCTGAATGACATATATTGAATTTTTTTTATTCATTAAATTAAATAAAGGACGGAACAATTAATCGAGTACAATGCTCAATCCCAATCCTCTCAACTCATGCAGAAGCACATTCAGTGATTCAGGGATACCTGCCTGTGGCATCGGTTCTCCCTTAACTATAGCTTCATAGGCTTTAGCGCGTCCGACAACATCATCTGATTTTATTGTCAGTATCTCCTGGAGGATATGCGCAGCACCGAATGCTTCGAGTGCCCATACTTCCATTTCGCCAAAACGCTGACCTCCGAACTGTGCTTTTCCACCAAGCGGCTGCTGGGTAATAAGTGAATATGGTCCGATTGAACGTGCATGCATCTTGTCGTCAACCATATGACCAAGCTTAAGCATATAAATTATCCCAACTGTTGCAGGCTGGTCGAATCTTTCACCGGTACCTCCATCATAAAGGTATGTTGTGCCATACCTTGGAAGCCCTGCCTTTTCGGTATACTCTGTAATCTGGTCTATTGTCGCACCATCGAAGATCGGAGTTGCGAACTGAAGTCCAAGCTTCTGCCCTGCCCAGCCAAGAACTGTTTCATAGATCTGGCCAAGGTTCATTCTTGAAGGCACGCCCAGAGGATTAAGAACAATATCAACCGGAGTTCCGTCCTCAAGGAAAGGCATATCTTCGGCACGAACTATTTTTGCCACGATACCTTTGTTCCCATGGCGTCCAGCCATCTTATCTCCCACTTTGACTTTTCTCTTTTTGGCAATATATACCTTTGCAAGGCGGACAATACCTGCTGGCAATTCGTCGCCAATAGTGATATTGTACTTCTTCCTCTTATAAACGCCATCAAGCTCCTTATGCTTAATAATATAATTATGAAGGAGCTGCTTTATGTTGTCGTTCTTCTTCTTGTCGGTGGTCCACTTATTAGGGTTAACATTCAGAAAATCAACTTCTTGAAGTTGTTTAAGAGTGAATTTGCTGCCCTTTGGTATCACATCCACATTGAGATAATCTTTCACACCCTGTGAGGTTTTTCCATTTACAAGGATGAAAAGCTTGTCAACAAGCCTTGATTTAAGTTCCTCAACATTCTTATTGAACTCATTTTCAATCTTGTCGAGCATTGGTTTCTCAACAGCTTTTGCCTTCTTATCCTTGACGGCCCTGGTAAAGAGTTTCTTATCAATGACAATTCCTTCAAGTGATGGACCGGCTTTAAGAGATGCGTCTTTCACGTCACCTGCTTTATCACCGAAGATAGCTCGAAGGAGTTTTTCTTCCGGTGAGGGATCTGATTCTCCTTTCGGTGTGATCTTTCCAATAAGTATATCGCCCGGCCTGATATGTGCGCCGATCCTTATAAGTCCATTCTCATCAAGGTTCTTGGTGGCTTCCTCGCTTACGTTCGGTATATCTGAGGTAAGCTCTTCGAGACCGCGTTTTGTATCGCGTACCTCAAGAAGATACTCATCAATATGAACCGAAGTAAACATATCTTCCTGGACAACCTTCTCAGAAATAACGATGGCATCTTCGAAGTTATATCCTTTCCAAGGCATAAATGCAACCATAAGATTCCTGCCGAGAGCCAGTTCACCTTTCTTGGTACCATAGCCTTCAGTAAGCGGTTGTCCTTTTTTAACCTTCTCTCCTTTTTTAACAACAGGGATCAGGTTTATGCATGTATTCTGGTTTGTTTTTCTATATTTCGGAAGGACATACCGTTTGGTATCGTCATCGAAGCTTACGAATTTCTCCTCATCCGTTCTGGTGTATCTGACGATAATCTCGTTGGAGTCGACATATTCTATTACACCGTCGCCTTCAGCAACAAAAAGAATGCGGCTGTCCTTGATAACCTGTGTTTCAAGGCCGGTTCCGACGATAGCTGCTTCGGGATTGATCAGAGGGACTGCCTGACGCATCATGTTAGATCCCATAAGTGCCCTGTTGGCATCGTCATGCTCGAGGAACGGGATCAGTGAAGCTGCAATTGAGGCTATCTGGTTTGGAGCAACGTCCATCAGATCGATTTTATTTGCCTCTTCCACAGGATAATCAGCTTCATACCTGCATTTTGCCTTCTGTTCTTCAAAATGACCGTCTTTTTTAAGCGGAGCATTTGCCTGGGCGATCACTTTCTCCTCTTCCTCTTCAGCAGTCAGCCATACTATTCCATCCTTTCCAAAATCAACCTGTCCGTTATTTACTTTCAGATAAGGTGTTTCGATAAAACCTAGATCATTGATCTTTGCATACACGCAAAGCGATGAAATAAGTCCGATATTCGGACCTTCAGGTGTTTCAATCGGGCAGAGACGGCCATAGTGAGTATAATGAACGTCCCTTACTTCAAAACCTGCTCTTTCGCGTGAGAGACCACCGGGTCCGAGAGCTGACAATCTGCGTTTATGCGTCATTTCTGCCAGTGGGTTGGTCTGGTCCATGAACTGAGAGAGCTGATTGGTTCCGAAAAATGAGTTAATAACCGATGAAAGAGTTTTTGAATTGATCAGGTCAACAGGAGTGAACACCTCATTATCCCTGACGTTCATTCTTTCGCGGATGGTACGGGCCATACGTGCAAGGCCAACTCCGAATTGTGAGTATAGCTGTTCCCCCACTGTACGTACTCGCCTGTTGCTCAGGTGGTCGATATCGTCGATATCGGTTTTTGAGTTGATAAGCTCAATCAGGTAACCGATGATTTTTATGATATCTTCCCGAGTCAGGACCTTGACATTCATTTCAGTATTCAGTCCGAGCTTCTTATTAATCCTGTAACGGCCTACCTCTCCAAGGTCATATCTTTTATCCGAGAAGAAAAGCTTGTCGATGACGTCGCGTGCTGTTGCTTCATCGGGTGGTTCAGCGTTTCGAAGCTGACGATAAATATAGATAACTGCCTCCTTTTCAGAGTTGCAGGGATCTTTCTGAAGGGTATTATATATAATTGCGTAATCTGACAGGTTTATATCTTCCTTATGAAGGAGTATAGCTTTCGCACCTGAATCGACGATAAGGTCTATATGTTCAGGTTCAATAACAGTTTCCCTGTCGAGAATCACCTCATTTCTTTCAATTGAAACAACCTCACCGGTATCTTCATCGACGAAGTCTTCGACCCAGGTTTTCAAGACTCTGGCAGCCAGTTTCCGGCCTACAAGTTTTTTAATACTGGTTTTTGATACCTTATGTTCTTCAGCGAGGTTAAAAATCTCGAGTATCTCCTTGTCGCTTTCGAATCCGATAGCGCGGAGGAGAGTTGTTACGGGAAGTTTTTTCTTCCTGTCGATGTAAGCGTACATCACATTATTGATGTCGGTTGCAAACTCTATCCATGAGCCTTTGAAAGGAATGATCCTGGCAGAATAGAGTTTAGTTCCGTTGGCATGGACGCTTTGACCGAAGAATACTCCGGGAGATCTGTGCAACTGTGAAACTACGACCCTCTCTGCACCGTTGATGACAAAAGTTGCACGCTCCGTCATATAAGGAACAGTTCCCAGGTAGACGTCCTGGATTACAGTATCAAAATCCTCATGTTCTGGATCGGTACAATAAAGTTTTAGTTTTGCTTTAAGGGGAACGCTGAATGTTAGTCCGCGTTCGATACATTCTTCAATAGTGTAGCGTGGTGGGTCGATATAATAATCCAGAAATTCAAGAACAAAATTGTTCCTGGTGTCAGTTATTGGGAAGTTTTCGGTAAAAACTTTAAAAAGTCCTTCCTTTTTCCTGTTTTCGGGAGTTGTTCCAAGCTGAAAAAACTCACTAAAGGATTTTAATTGAATTTCCAGAAAATCAGGGTATTCAAGTTGATTTTTCCTGGAGGCGAAACTTATTCTTTCGGAATTTTTTGAGGACATTTAGTAAAAGATTAAGTGAACTTACAATTTAAAGAACAAAAAGGCTTAGTCCCGGATATCCGAGACTAAACCTGTAACCCAGCTTAGAGGTATAACTTATTTAAGTTCAACTTCAGCTCCTGCGTCAACTAATTGATTTTTAATAGTTTCAGCTTCTTCTTTTGAAACACCTTCTTTAACAGGAGACGGAGCAGCATCAACTACTGCTTTCGCTTCCTTCAGTCCAAGACCAGTGATGTCTTTAACGAGTTTAACAATCTGTAATTTCTGTCCTCCGGCGTTTTTCAGAATAACATTGAAGGTCGATTTTTCTTCAGCTTTGGGAGCGTCGCTGCCAGCAGCTGGACCAGCTACTGCAACAGCTGCTGCAGCAGGTTCAATGCCATACTCTTCTTTAAGTATCTTAGCCAGTTCGTTTACTTCCTTTACAGAAAGGTTAACCAGTTCTTCTGCAAATTTCTTAAGATCTGCCATTTCTATTGATTTTAATTGATTATACTATTATTAATTCTCTTTTTTTGATAGTGTTTCAAGAACACCATGAATTTTATTTCCACCTGATTGCAAGGCTGATATAACGTTCTTGGCAGGAGATTGCAGCATAAGAATAATATCACCGACAAGTTCCTGTTTGGTTTTAATGGAGATGAGTGCCTCAAGGGTATTCTCTCCTACAAAAATTGATTCCTGAACGTAAGCGCCTTTTAGAACAGGCTTATCATGTTTCTTCCGGAACTCCTTAATAAGCTTAGCAGGGCCGTTACCGGTGTTGGAGAACATGATGGACGTAGTACCTTTCAGAACCGGATAAAGTTCCTCAAAGTTAATTTCAGACTGCTCAAGTGCTCTTTGAAGTAACGTGTTCTTAACGACGATAAGCTTAATATCGCTCTCAAAACATTTCCTTCTCAGGTCACTTGTATCAGCTGCATTAAGCTGAGCTGTATCAGTCAGGTAAAAATGGCCGTACTCTTTTAATATCTCAGCAAGGCTGTCTATGATTGTGTCTTTTTCTTCCCGTCTCATAATTTCTTTCTGATTTTTAACATAAAAACTTAATCATCAAGACCTTTAGGATCTATCTTAATACCAGGGCTCATTGTGCTTGAAAGGAACAGGCTACGAATGTAGGTTCCCTTGGCAGCAGCCGGTTTAAGCTTATTCACCATTGAAATGAACTCCTTGGCGTTTTCGGCGATCTTATTAGGCTCAAATGAGACTTTTCCGATAGAGGTATGAATGATTCCGCTTTTGTCTACCTTGAAATCAATCTTACCCTGCTTCACTTCTTTAACAGCCTTACCAATTTCCATAGTAACGGTTCCACTCTTCGGGTTAGGCATCAGTCCGCGGGGACCGAGTATTCTTCCGAGCTGACCGACTTTTCCCATTACGGATGGCATGGTTATTATCACATCCATATCTGTCCAGCCTCCTTTGATCTTTTCGATAAAATCGTCAAGACCAACGAAATCGGCTCCGGCTTCCCTTGCTTCAGCTTCCTTGTCGGAGGAGCAGAGAACGAGTACACGTGTCTCTTTTCCAGTCCCGTGAGGCAGCGAAACAACGCCGCGAACCATTTGGTTGGATTTCCTTGGATCAATACCTAACCTTACATCCAGATCGATGGAAGCATCAAATTTTGTAGTAGTCAATTCCTTGACCAGAACAGACGCCTCTTTCAACGTATAGAGCTTGTCCTTTTCGACTTTCTCAAGGGCAGCCTTACGGTTTTTGGTAAGTTTAGTCATTTTTCTCCTAGTTAAATTTTATCAGGGAATTCACCTTTAACAGTAATCCCCATGCTTCTTGCGGTACCAGCAACCATCTTCATAGCAGACTCAACTGTAAAGCAGTTCAAGTCTTCCATTTTTTCCTTAGCAATTGTCTTTACCTGGTCCCATGTAACCTGAGCTACCTTTTCCCTGTTAGGTTCTTTTGAACCTTTCTTGGATTTGGCTACCTCAAGAAGCTGAACAGCAACCGGTGGAGTTTTAGTAACAAAATCAAAAGATTTGTCAATATATACTGTAATTACAACCGGTATCACTTTTCCAGCTTTGTCCTGGGTCCTGGCATTAAATTGCTTACAGAAATCCATAATATTCACTCCTTTGGAACCTAAAGCAGGTCCAACGGGTGGAGATGGATTAGCTCCTCCGCCACGAATCTGTAATTTGATTAGTCCAGCAACTTCTTTTGCCATAATTAATAATTTGCGTGTTTATTGCGAGTATCTGGCATCTGTTCAGGAAGCATTTAAAATGATACAGCTGCCAATATCTTTAATTAATTTTCTTTTTCAACCTGCATAAAGCTAAGCTCAAGAGGTGTTTTTCTTCCGAAGATCTTGACCATAACCTTTAGCTTTTTCTTTTCATCATTTACTTCTTCGATAATTCCGGTAAAGCTGTTGAAAGGACCATCAATCACTTTCACAGATTCACCAATGAAGAACGGGACATTCAATTCCTCATCGCTTGCATTCAGTTCGTCAACTTTCCCAAGGATCCTGTTGATCTCCGATTTTCTGAGAGGTACAGGATCTCCAGTCTGTGAACCAAGGAAGCCTATAACATTGGGGACATTCCTCAATAAATGAGGTATTTCGCCAGTAAGGACGGCTTCGACCAGGACATATCCAGGGAAGAATGTTCTCTCCTTGCTTATTTTCTTCCCTGCTCTTATCTGGTAGACCTTTTCGGTCGGAATAAGGACCTGAGAGATATAATCTCCAAGCTTCAGGCGGACAATTTCGCTATCGATATATTCCTTGACTTTTTTCTCTTTGCCGCCGATAGCCCGAAGCACGTACCACTTCTTAATGTTATCACTCATTGTAACCTGGTAAGGTTTTAGTATAACAAATTGTACAAAGCATGCATTAGCTTGCCGAATGAAAAATCCATTGCAGCAACAATAAGGGCGATTATCAGCGTGGCAACCATTACAAGCACTGCGCTGTTTTGAAGTTCACTCCAGGTCGGCCACGTAACTTTATGGACGAGTTCTGTGAATGATTCCTGAAAATATCCTTTTATACCACTCATTTCTTTAAAATTTTAGCACGGGAGGAGAGACTCGAACTCCCGACACCTGGTTTTGGAGACCAGTGCTCTACCAACTGAGCTACACCCGTTTATTTCTTATGGAGTTGAAACGCGACGCTTCGCGTTTCAACGATAACCATAAATATCCAAAACCTTTATTCAAGTATTTTCGTTACAGCACCGGCGCCAACTGTTCTACCACCTTCGCGGATAGCAAAACGAAGTCCGACATTGATAGCAACCGGGTAAATAAGGTCAACTGTTATTGTGACATTATCGCCGGGCATTACCATTTCAGTTCCTTCAGGAAGGGTTATTTCACCAGTAATATCGAGTGTTCTTACATAGAACTGAGGACGATATTTATTATGGAAGGGAGTATGACGTCCACCTTCTTCTTTCTTAAGAACATATATTTCAGCCTCGATTTTGGTATGAGGTGTTATTGAACCTGGTTTAGCAAGAACCATTCCCCTTTTGATCTCTTTCTTGTCAACACCACGGAGGAGAAGACCAACGTTATCGCCTGCTTCGCCCCTGTCGAGGATCTTGCGGAACATCTCAACACCTGTACATACTGTTTTGCGTTTCTCAGCGTTAAGGCCAATCATTTCCAGTTCGTCGCCTGTAAGTACAACTCCTGTTTCAATACGGCCTGTTGCAACTGTACCGCGGCCTGTGATTGAGAACACGTCTTCAACCGGCATAAGAAATGGTTTCTCATTTTCGCGTTTAGGAATGGGGATATATGAATCAACTGCATCCATCAGTTCCATAACTTTTTCTTCCCATTTCGGTTCACCGTGCATTGCACCAAGTGCTGATCCACGAATGACAGGAGCATTGTCGCCGTCAAATTCATAGAAATTGAGAAGATCACGTACTTCCATTTCAACCAGATCAAGAAGTTCCGGGTCATCAACCAGATCGACTTTATTCATGAAAACGAGCACTTTAGGAACGTTAACCTGGTGTGCAAGAAGGATATGTTCACGTGTTTGAGGCATTGGGCCATCATCAGCAGCTACTACCAGAATAGCACCATCCATCTGAGCGGCACCAGTAACCATATTCTTGATATAGTCAGCGTGGCCGGGGCAGTCAACGTGTGCATAGTGACGGGTAGCTGTCTGATACTCAACGTGAGCAGTGTTAATAGTAATACCCCTTTCCTTTTCTTCGGGGGCATTATCGATTGAATCAAAATCCCTGATTTCAGAGAGACCCTTCTTGGCAAGTACCATAGTGATGGCTGCTGTAAGGGTGGTCTTACCATGGTCAACGTGACCGATTGTACCAATATTTACATGCGGTTTCGACCTGTCAAATTTTTCTTTTGCCATAACTCCAAGCGTATTAAATTTAAGTTTATTCTATATTCAATTTTAAAAAATCAATTTCTCTGTTGAGCCGGAGGGGGGAATTGAACCCCCGACCCCTTCCTTACCAAGGAAGTGCTCTACCCCTGAGCTACTCTGGCATCAAAAAGTGAGCGGGAGACGGAACTCGAATCCGCGACCCTTAGCTTGGAAGGCTAATGCTCTACCAACTGAGCTACTCCCGCCTAATATCGTCCAAAGAGGCCCGGAATCGTCTGTAACTATCATTAATTCCGGACAGACACCTCCGTTAAAAGTGGGGAGAGCAGGATTCGAACCTACGAAGGCATTCGCCAGCAGATTTACAGTCTGCCCCAGTTGGCCACTTTGGTATCTCCCCTCTTGAAACTGAGTTAACTTCTAAGGCACACATTCTCAACTCTTTCAAGAGCCGATGAAGGGATTCGAACCCCCGACCTGCAGATTACAAATCAGCTGCTCTGGCCAACTGAGCTACATCGGCAATTTAAAGAACGCACCGTAAGGGCATATTTCACCCTAAAAAACGGTGTGCAAATGTATGAATATATATTTTATTATTCAAAAAAATTCAAAATAATTTTATAAACATGTTTTTCAGGCACCTCTCTTCTTTTGTTTATGCCTGGTAATCTGCTTTTTAAGAGCTTCAATCGCTTCATCTGTTGCCTCCTCAAAAGTCTTGCTCTGTTTCTTTGCGAATAAGGGTCCACCAGATAGATCCAGCTTGATTTCGCTGATTTTGTTCTCATGATCCTCATCTTTGTCAAGCCTCAGAAATACCTCGGCATTAACAATATCCTCACCGTACTGGGTAAGCTTATCCAGTTTCTGATGAACAAAGTCGATTAGCCTTTTGTCGGCATCAAATCTCACTGAATGAATCTGAATGTTCATAATAGTACCTCCTGATTATTTGTTTAATATTTAAGCCCGTGGATGGGCCTGTTTATATATTTTCTTTAACTTTTCAAATGTATTATGCGTATATATCTGAGTAGCTGAGAGATTTGCATGCCCAAGGAACTCTTTGATCACGTTCAGGTCAGCCCCCCTGTTAAGCATATGCGTAGCAAATGTATGTCTCAGAACATGCGGGCTTTTCTTTTCGATTGTCGTAAAAATAGAGAGGTAACCAGTTACTACGTTATAAACATATTTGTCATATAACTTGTTCCCTTTGTCAGTAATAAAAAACCAATCTGAACTGACACCTTTCGCATTCTCATTTCTCATCCTCAGATATTCGTCCAACTTCTCAGTAAACGGCTTGGTGAGCGGGATAATCCGCTGTTTATTTCTCTTTCCGGTAACCTTTACCTGACCGCTGGGCAGATCAACATCCGGTATCCTGAGACCGATAAGTTCAGCCCTTCTCATACCAGTCATGTAGAGCATCTCAACTATCATACGGTTCCTCATTCCTGCGAAATCTGATCCAAAATTATTGCCGTCAAGAAGATTGTCAAGGGATTGTTCGCTTACAAACACAGGCAGGCTTTTTTTACGTTTCGGAAGCGCTACCTTTTCAAGCGGATCGCCTTTGATTGCCCCCTCTTTTCTCAGGTATCTGAAAAATACACGCAGGCATGATATTTTCCTGTGAACGCTTACCGGCTTTATACCGCCATCCATGAGACTTACAATCCATGCTCTTATATGATGAGACGTCAACTCACCCGGATCTGACGGCATACCATTTTCTGATAGATAGGAAAAAAACTGATCCAGGTCGTTCTGATATGACCGGATAGTATGCGGTGAATACCGCTTCTCAATCTGTAGATATTGTAAGAACGATTCCTTAAAAGCCATGAAGGAACCCCCTGACTATTATGTTAAAAAATGAATTGTCAGAAAGAGAAGGCTACTCTTCGTCTTCCTGCAGCTTCTGAACGTACATTGCCTTCTTGATTTCCTCCCTCCGGCGAACTGAAGGCTTGATAAAAGCCTGGCGTGACCTTAACTCACGGATCACTCCCGTCTTTTCAAATTTCCTCTTGAACTTCTTTAAAGCTCTTTCAATGTTCTCGCCTTCTTTTAATGGTACAATAATCATATTGAAATTCTGTTTAAAACGAGGCGCAAAGATAGAAATAGAAAAATTCTTTCCAAAACATTTAAGGGAATAAATTATCCATATTGCTTAATTTTTGATATTTAACTGGCTATTATTGTTATATAACCACAGAATTTGCAATTATTAAAGATATACATTCCTGACCAGGTATCAAAATAGAGAATGTTAAATTCTGGCTACAAAATGCCATTGAATACTCAGCTTTCTGCTCCATGGAAAGATCACTTTCCAAATTCCATATAAGCCCTGACCTTCCCTGCTTTCTCAGGTGTTAAGATTTTTTCTTTTATAAGTTCATCGAGGCTCAAAATTCTGCCTTGCAGTTCCCTGAATTTGAGGATTGCAGTAACATCATATTTTCCCAGGTATGGCAACCTGATAAGACGTTTATAATCAGTTGTGTTAAGGTCAATCTTCTCAACAAGCGAGGAATCTGCCCTCACTCTTTTGGAGATAATATTAAATGTCGAATCTGAGAGTCCATACACTTCCCTGAGCTGACCGGCAGTTGCAAATCCTCCGAGCAGATTCCTGTATTTAATTATCCTTCTGGCCAATATAGGTCCAATCCCGGGCAAACCCTCCAGGGCTGCTGAATCACAGGTATTAAGTTCCAATATCTGCCTCTTTCTGGCAGGCAGATTATGATTGAATGACTGCCTGACACCATTCACATTTTTCCTGACATGGATAGAATCATCAGGGGGCAAGACTGATTCAAGATTTATGATCTCGGGTTCCTGCCTGGGTTGAGGAACCACATACCTGGCACTTAATACTGCCACTATCAGTATAATCAGGACAAAAGAAGCCCTCCGTTCCCTGCGGTTATAGCCAAACCAATTCCTGAGCGGTTCAAAAGATAAAGGTTTCATAAAAATAGCAACGAGACAACTGCAATTTACGAATTACCCTGAATATTTTAGGAAAAGGAGGAGTATTTTTTCGCATGTTATGTCAGAACGGGTAACCTATGGCTACAACAATCGCAAAATCATTCCTGAGATTATAAGGTCTGCTCATTATTATCCACTTTGAGCCCGAAGAAATCCATGGATCACGCAGCTTCATCCCCAGGTCGGCTCTCAAAAGTACAAAGCTGAAATCAAACCTGAATCCCATACCAGTACCGACAGCAATATCTTTATAAAATGTGTTTATTTTAAACTGTGAACCAGGACGAGACGGGTCATAATTGTATGACCAGATGTTACCTGCATCGATGAATAACGCGCCTTCAAGCAGCCAGAACAATTTAAACCTGTATTCGGAATTCGCCTCAATTTTGATATCGGCCGTCTGGTTCAGAAATCTTGTGTAAGAAGGTACATATGAACCGGGTCCGAGAGTTCTTACCTGCCATGCCCTTATGCCATTGGCCCCTCCACCGAAGTATTGCTTTTCAAATGGCATGGCCTTTGAGTTGCCATATGGTATCCCAGCCCCTGCAAAGAACCTGTAAACAACCGAGCTCATATCATTGATCTTCGTCGTGTACCTCATATCAATATCGGCCTTGAAATACTGAGCAAACGGCTGACCAAGTATATGATAGCTGCTGTCTGTTTTCTCAGCTCCTGCCAGCTTGCTTACCAGGGCTGGCAGATTCCCTGCCATTTCTGTGTTTACCCTTATAAACCAGTAATTCCTTTTACTTTTTATCTTCTGATTGTTGAAGATGAATGAATAAGTTCCGCCAAGTATCAAAACATCCCGGTAACTATATGCAAGGTAAGACGATGAATCGATTCTTGCCTTGAAAGCAGGATCGATCCGGAGTAATCTTACAAAATTGAGCTGGATAGGATTAACAATATGGGTATTGTAAGCAGTCCCATTCCAGGTATAACCAAAAGTTGCATTGGCTATTGTCCTGTTATAGAATGGCATGTCCTGATAATCATATGCTGCCAGGACAGTCGTCGAGGGATTGTACTTTTTTATAAAGCCTTCGGTCTGAAGGAACGGTACTATGAATTTCGGGAATCTCAGACTGGTCTCTATCCCATATTCCTGCGATCCGCTAAGCGTATCTTTCTGAGTAAGCGCTTCATAGGCACCCTTGAGCTTAAGATCGAATAGCTCGGCTCCATGAAGCAAATTTTTGTTCAGGTAAATAAGGTTGACGGCTCCTCCAAGGCTGCCGGCAGTATTGGTTCCTTCAAGTTCAATTTTAAAAGATTGCTTGCTCAGAAGTGTAAGCTGAATTGTGCAATCAAGAGTAAGGACCGATCCTGCTTCAGCATCCGGTTCAGGAATATCAGTATAGAAAATATTTACCAGCCGGTAGGTCTTTAATGCGAGCAGGTGAGATTGAGATTGTTCTGTATTTGTGAGATTATAATTGGCTCCCGGTTTAAGGTAGAGCGATTGAATAATCAGGTCATACTTGATCTCAGGCCTTTTTTTAGTTGAAATAAAATAATAACCCTTATAAAATACGGTATCAAGACTGTTCAGGTAATTTTCTCCTCCTGAGAGAGCATCCTTAGGAACAAAATCCGGGTAGATATAGATATTCCTTACTTTGTAAATAGAATGGGGAACTTTACGGATAATATTATTTGCGTCTGTTATTGTAAACTCCTTTATATTATAGTAAATATCTACCTGCCTTTTCCCAATTGTACTGTCGACACCGAATGTGATATTATCACCCGAGAAGGAGTAGAATCCCATATCCTTGATATAATGCACAAACCTTGATCTTTCAGCAGTCAGCACGTCCATATCATAAGGTCTTCCTCTTTCAATCATGCAATTGACCGAATCAAAATAAAAGCACTTCCTGATATTTGTGTCTTCAATTTCATAATATAACTTCCTGATCGTATATGGCTCCTTCAGGTCGACGTTGTAAAATACTTTTGTTTTTTGGTTTTCAGTTTCAATAGTCTCCATTACGTGACTGTCGAAGTATCCTTTTGATGCAATATAGGATTGAATCTGCGCTTTTGATTTTTCTGTCGAATACGGATCAAAGATAACAGGCTCTTCGCCTATTTCCCTCAGCCATTTGTGAGGCCATTTATCCTTATTTATATTCGAAAGATTATAAAGGCCGAGGTAAAACTTTGTTCCAAAGATCTTTTTGTTAGGCTTTTGTTTTATATAAGGCAGGAGAGCCTCTTTCTTAATACCTGACTTATTTATTATGATATGGGTCTCATCCAGCAATGTCTCATCTTTTGGAACATATTTAGTCGGATTGCAGGAGGATAAAAATAGAATCGCTAAAATGAAGAAGAAGATTGTCTCCGGGAAAGAAGTATTTTTATTTGAGATATTTTTTTCCAAATTTTGTAAGAAAAGTATTACGCAAATATATTAATAAAAATAGTGAATAAACGACTGATGAAATGATAAGCAGGAATAAAGCAGCCCATATAATTTCCCTTCAGAAAAAGAAGATCAGGAATGAGGAGAAGTTGTTTGTTATTGAAGGTGACAAGATTGTGAGGGAGTTCCTTGAGGCAAAAGTTACTTTTAAAACACTTGTTGCCCTGCCTGAATTTCTGAATTCTCTCACCTTGTTCCACAAGCAGGGAATTGGTGAGATAATACCGGCAACAGAAAATGACCTTAAGAAGATAAGCTCACTGAAAACTCCCCATAATGCCCTGGCAGTCATCAGTATGATTGAACCCATAAGAGATCCGGATGACCTGAAGAAAGAACTCACTATAGCCCTCGATTGTATCCAGGACCCTGGAAACCTTGGAACAATTATCAGGTCCGCTGCCTGGTTCGGAATAAAGAATATTTACTGTTCCGGAGATTGTGCCGACGTTTATAATCCGAAGGTTATTCAGTCAAGCATGGGAGCAATTCTGCATGTAAATGTGACTTATATATCTTTACCAGAATTAATGGAAAGTGCCAGGAATATAAATGTAAAAATTTACGGTGCACTGATTGAGGGAGAATCTATTTATACATATAAGCTCGGATCGTCAGGAATAATATTGCTCGGAAACGAATCAAAAGGCATTTCCGGAGAGCTGTTACCTTTTATAACAGACAGAATAATGATCCCAAAGCTAACATATGAACAGCATGGAATTGATTCTCTGAATGTAAGCATGGCCGCTTCTGTAATCCTTTCTGAATTCACAAGAGGAAAGGGTCGTGCCTTTTGATAATTCTAAGAATGCCGGTTTTTAATAAATAAACGGGATGATTATTTTTGTATTCAGCTTATAAATGCTGTACTTCTCGCCAAATGCCTCTTTCAGCAGCTGCTCTTCGACATGAATCCGGTAAATGACTGCAATGCAAACAGGCAAAAAGACGACTGCAAAGGAGATCAGGCTTGCCATTGAAATGGCTTCGCCGGTCATTATCAAAAGCAGTCCCAGATAACTCGGATGCCTTATTATTTTGTACAAGCCGTTTGTTTTCAGTTCATGAGCACTGTTTATTGCCACATCCACAGTAAAAGCTCTCTTTAACTGAATTATTGCCGTCCACCGGATTGCAAATCCGGCAATTATCATAATTATACCCACTGCTGCAATAAAATAATCCGCCATATTCCATCTGGTATATCTGGCATTAATGAATCCAAACGTAAGTCCGGCACAAATTGCCGTCCACATAAATATCAGGGAACCCCTGTCTTTTTGTCTTGCAACTGACTTTCTAACAGAGTGTTTTGTCAGCACAAGGAGTATCTCAGAAATCAAAAACAGAAGCGAGAAAAAGATTGAAATTTTTATCATGAAAGGCATTTCAGTAAAATTTCAGGTAGATTAAGATGTAAGGAAGTCAGTCATTGGTACACATCAATTAACAATTATCATTGGCGTCTCTAAATATAAATCCTAACAAAACTATTCATTATTTAATAATTCGGAAAACTGTATCATTAAACTTCCAATAAATTTATGCAACCCGGATTTTATGCTGATTTGATTTTAGCAGCTATTGCTTCTGCGGCTCTCATCCCATCGACGGCAGAGGATACGATTCCGCCTGCATAACCTGAACCCTCGCCGCATGGATATAAACCTGTGATTTTAACGTGCTCGAGAGTTATCGGGTCCCGTGGGATTCTGACCGGAGAGGAAGTGCGGGATTCCACTGCCACAACAACAGCTTCATTTGTTAGGTATCCTTTCATTAATGATCCGAATAACCGGAATCCGCCCCTGAGTTTTCTTCCAATTGTTCCCGGCAGCCAGCTGTGAAGAGGTGAAGAGGTTACTCCGGGGAAATATGATACTTTTGGCAACGAACCTGATGCAGATCCAGCTACAAAATCTCCAAGTCTCTGAGCAGGAGCTCTCTGCGAATGTCCGCCGTTCTTCCATGCCTCCCTTTCGAGATATTTCTGAAATTCAACGCCTGCAAGTTCCCTGTATTCTGAATATTTTTGAAGATCTTCAGGTCTGATCTCCACCACAATACCTGAATTTGCGTATGGGGAGTTCCTTCCTGAAGGAGACATGCCATTCACTACAATCTCCTCCTGAGAAGTTGCAGATGGAACAATAAAACCACCGGGACACATGCAGAATGAATAAACTCCTCTCCCTTCTATCTGTCTGACAAGATTATAAGATGCAGCTGGAAGGTATTCGCCCCGGGGGTTTCCATGATACTGTATCTGGTCTATCAGATCCTGCGGATGTTCCACCCTGACACCAACTGCAAATGACTTCATTTCAAGGGTCACATTATGCCTCGTGCAGATTTCATAAATATCCCTAGCGGAATGACCTGTTGCAAGAATAACGTAAGGTGATGTAAATATCTCATTGCCTGTTGTTATAACTCCTTTTACCTTATCTCCTTCAATTATAAGATCTGTCACTTTCTTCTCAAGAAGGAATATGCCTCCGGCATCAAGAATGGTTTTTCTGATCTCAGAAATTATTCCCGGAAGTTTATCTGTACCAAGATGAGGGTGAGCTTCATATAGTATATTCTCATTTGCACCATGAAGACAAAGCAGCTCAAGAACCCGTGAATTGTCTCCCTTTTTCTTGGATCTTGTATAAAGTTTCCCGTCAGAGTATGTTCCTGCACCACCTTCTCCAAAGCAATAATTACTATCAGGATCGACAGTCTGTTCCCGGCTTATTTTAGCAATATCTATTTTACGCGATGAAACATTACGTCCTCGTTCAACAATCACAGGCCGGATTCCAAGCTCAATCAGCCTCAATGCCGCAAATAATCCTGCCGGTCCTGCTCCGACAATAATGACCTCTTTCTGTCGCGAAACATCTGTCGGAACATAAGGATTTAATGATGGAGGAGTTTCATTGACTGAAAAGACATCGGCAATAAGATTTACCCTGATATTCTTTTTCCTGGCATCAACTGAACGTTTTATTACCCGGATTGAAGAAATATCTGAGGGAGCCAGTTTTGTTAGAGTACCGCAGATTTTAAGCACAGCCCTTTCGTCGGCTGCTGCCTCGGGATTAAGATTCAGCTGAACTTGTTTTGGCATTTCTATTCAAAATGAAAAGAAAGAACCCATATCTGCGATTTCATCTTCTCAATGGCATTGCGGTATTGCTCATAACCAGCCGGAGCGTCATCGACAATTACATTACGAAGTCCGTTTGACATCTTTAGTTCTACAGATAACTTGAAATAGGTCAGATAAAAGTCAAGCCCCGCTCCCATTTCATAATAAAGATCGGGTCGCTTTATCCTGATATAAACTGGACTGTCAGTAGGAATTAATTCCTTTTTAGCTGCAAGGTCGTAACGATAATTCAGTCCGGTTATCACATATGGTCTGACATTATTGAGCCTGTTACCCTTGTATTTGAGAAGCAGAGGGAATTCAAGGAAAGATGATTCAAGCCGCTGCTGCACATTGTACAGCACCTTGTTTTTATAGTACCGTATGTTTCTCTGACCGAAAGAAACACCGGGTAGAAATCTTATATCAAGGTGGTTTGCAGGGCGTAGGTCGGTAACAATTTGTATATTAATACCGGGATTTAGTCTGGAAACCTCCGGATAAAGTGAATCGACCTTATAATACTGCTGGGAGGGCGTAATATCAAAATCCATCGCATTGAATCCCAGGCTGAAACCAAAATGAAGTAGCTTATCATCATACCATGATTCATTCTTTGGCTTCTGCTTTTGTCCCAACAGATTAAATTGGAACAGGATCAAAATCAGGACAGATAATATAAATGAGAGTCTGTATCTCAATGCTTTTTAGATGGTTTTCCGGTTACAAGTTAATAAACTGCTATAAATTATAATTATTGCGTTTTATAAATTATACCTGTATAAATGCTCGCAATTCCAAGAGTAAGCCTTTCCTGCTTCACTTCAGTGAATCCAGCATTTTTAAGAAGCTCAAGAAATTCTTCATTCTCAGGAAATTTCATGACTGATTCCGGAAGATACCTGTAGGCGCCCTTGTTTTTTGAAAAAATTCTTCCGATGAAAGGCAATATATTAAGGAAGTAGAATTTATAAATTTGTCTGAAAGGGAATACTGAAGGTCTTGAGAATTCAAGTACCATAATGAGACCGCCGCTCCGGAGGACCCTCCCCATTTCGGTCAGGCCCGCAAGCGTATCGGCAAAATTCCTGACTCCGAAGGAAGACATGGCAACATCGAATCTGCTATCCGGGAATAATATTTTTTCAGATTCACCGCAAATGAGAGTTATCTTTTCCGAAAGCCCTTTCTTCTCAATTTTCATCCTGCCTTCGGCCAGCATTTTTTCAGAGATATCGATGCCGGTAATATGCAAAGGCTCAAGCTTAACTGCAGCGATTGCAAGATCCCCGGTGCCTGTCGCAACATCAAGTATATCGGCATGCCGATGAGTTTCAGAAATTACCCTTACTGCTTTTTTTCTCCAAATCCTGTCAACTCCGAATGAAAGGAAATGATTCAGAAAGTCATACCTGGGGGCAATGTCGTCAAACATGGAGCCGACATCAGCTTTCTTATCGCTGAAAAGTGTGGTTTCCTGATTTTCCATTGAAATTGCAAAGATAATAAAATTAATACGGGGCTTCCCCCCTTGAAAGGGGAAGGTTGATAATACCACTAAAAATTAATTCATATTTTTACGCTATTCTAATCTGAAAAACATTATGGGAAAAATTATTATGATAACGGGTGCCACGGCAGGCTTTGGCCGGGCAACAGCAATCAAATTCGCACAAAATGGTTATGATATTATTATAACCGGACGAAGGAAAGAGAGGCTGGATGAGCTCCTAAAAGAGCTTTCAAAGTTTAAGGTAAAAATATTACCCCTCAATTTTGATGTCAGAAAAAAAAGTGATGTTGCTAATGTGATCAATGATCTTCCCGGGGAATGGAAAAATATAGATATCCTGGTCAACAATGCAGGGCTGGCAGCTGGGCTGGATCACATTAATGAAGGAAATACAGATGACTGGGACAGGATGATAGATACCAACGTAAAAGGGCTATTGTATGTAACAAGGGCTGTATCGCCGCTGATGGTGACCAGGAACAAAGGTCATATCTTCAATATAGGTTCCATAGCCGGGAAGTATGCTTACGAAAACGGAAATGTGTATTGCGCTACAAAATCCGCTGTAGATGCACTCACCAGGTCTATGAGAATAGACTTGCTGAAACATAATATAAAGGTCACACAGATTGCTCCGGGAATGGCTGAAACAGAATTCTCTCTTGTCAGGTTTCATGGCGATGAAGAGAAGGCCAGTGCAGTATACAAAGGAATCGATGCATTGACAGCAGGAGATATCGCTGACGCAATTTTTTATTGTGCCACCCTTCCTGCCCATGTCTGCATTAATGATCTGGTAATTACGCCAACCCAGCAGGCGGATGTTTTCTATAATTACAAAAAGGCGTAAAAGAAAGAGTGAGAGAAATGGTGAGGGGGAGAAAGACAAAAGACAAAAGATTGCACGATAAATAAATAACAAAAACTGATATGTACACATACGAATACTTATTTGATTTTACAAAGAGTGTCTTCCAGAAGATGGGATGCAGCGAGCATGACTCTTATATAATTGCAGAAGTTTTTCTCACAGCTGAAATGAGAGATATTCCATCACACGGAATGATCAGGATAAAAGACTATTATGAGCTATGGAAAGCCGGAAGAATAAATGTAAATCCAAATATCAGGATTGTTCATGAATCCCCGAGTACCGCAGTGGTTGACGGTGATAATGCAGTAGGTATGGTTGCAGCCAGGAAGTCAATGGAAATTGCCATCGGGAAAGCAGAAAAAGCAGGGACTGGATGGGTGGCGGCACGCAACTCAAATCATTTCGGAATAGCTGGATATTATGCAATGATGGCTCTTAAACACGATATGATAGGTATATGCCTTACTAATGCAAATCCTCTGGTGGCACCTACTTTCTCGATTAGCAGGATGATGGGTACAAATCCTATTGCGATAGCAATTCCTGCAGGCAGCCAGCCTCCTTTTGTTGCTGATTTTGCCACTACACCTATAGCCAGGGGAAAACTGGCAATGGCTGAAAAGAAAGGGGAAAATGTTTCACTGGGATTTGTCCAGGATAAGGACGGCAACCCAACCGATGACCCGACAATACTGAAAAGAGGTGGTTCAATGCTCACGCTCGGAGGCGACAGGTTACATGGCAGCCATAAGGGTTATTGTCTCTCATCTGTCGTCGACATTTTTTCAGCAGTTTTCAGCGGCGCCAATTTCGGACCGTTCGTTCCTCCAAGTGTGGCTTATCTGCCTTTGCTTGAGAAAAAAGTCGGTGAAGGCACAGGACATTTTTTCGGAGCGATGAGGATCGATGCCTTCCAGCCGGCAGACCATTTCAAAGCTAAAATGGACGAATGGATTGAAACGTTCCGGTCGGCTAAACCAGCAGCAGGACAGGAGAGAGTGTTGATACCCGGAGACCCTGAAAGAGAAGCAGAAATCAGGATCCGAAAAGAAGGAATAAAACTCGTTCCAGCTATAAAAGACGATCTGATTACAATTGCAAAAGTGCTTATTATAGATTTCAAAGAAACCTGAAACTATTTTTAATAAGACCTTTGTGTTCCTTCGTGTGCACTTTGTGTTCTTCGTGGTTAAAAAGAAAAATCTAACCACAAAGGGACACTAAGGATTTCACAAAGGTGCACAAATGGATAAGACAATTTAAAATATACCTCTCATTTTTTAATCACTGATTCATAAAGCCCTGATCCTTAAGAACCTGAAGTAGCATATTTGAGAACTGAATATTATCGCTTTTCTTGTATCTCACATCCGTAAAAACCTGTGCCAGGGTCTCTTTTGAATTTTCTTTAACGAACTGCTTATTATCAATACGCATCTCCCTGGATTTATAAAAGTCTTCTATCTCCATATCTGAATAATCAGAGTATACCTCATGGTGAACCACTGCCTTAAGAGGTAGCCTGTCGACCTGCTCAGGTTTCTCTGCCGGCCAGCCGAGAGTTACGGTTGTTATCGGAACAACTCCTGCAGGAAGTTTGAGTACTTCTATTATTTTAGTTGCCATATAGGTGGTTGTGCCAAGGTAGCAGATCCCGAGCCCTTCAGCTTCAGCCGCAATGCATATAGTCTGGGCTACCAGCAATGCATCTATTGCAGCCGTGAAGAAGGATAGAAAATTGTCATAACCGGGTTCAGCATTTCTCAGCCTGCACCATTTTGAGAACCTGTTGAAGTCAGCACAGAAGGTCAGTATAACAGGTGCCTCTGAGACCATTTTCTGATTGAAATGGCACGGTGCAAGTTCTGATTTTTTTTCAGTATCGCTGGTAATAATGATACTGTATACCTGCATATTCCCTGTAGTGGATGCACGGCAGCCTTTAATAAGAATATCAGTCAGAAGCTCATTGTCAACCTGCTTTTGAGTGTATTTACGAATGCTCCTCCTGTCAAGAAGGATACTTGAGATATCATTCATATCAGAATATATTTATTACAAAGAAAACAAAATCGGATGAAAGGTGCTGACACCTGATATGGGATTTTTCCGTATAGGAAAAATATAAAGGAAGAAGATCTGAGATTAATTGGTTTTTATACCGGAATTTGCTAAACTTGTTTGGAATTAGATAGTCGGTTAAACCCAATAAGTGTAGAAGATACACTTTATTTTATAAAGTTATCATGAAAAGAATTTTTGGTGTATTTTTTCTCATCATAACAGCCGCAGTAATTAATGCCCAGATGAAGCCTGAAGAGACTGAAGACTGGTCAAGGAAACCTGCAATTGTAACCCCCGGAAAAATGAATCAACCCCCATCGGATGCGATTGTGCTCTATGGAGGAGCTAAGGATATTGTAAATTGGGTCTCTGATAAGGGGAGCCCTGTTAATTGGATTGCCGACTCAGCTCTGACCGTAGTTCCGAAAACAGGCAGCATAAAAACTGTGAGATCATTTGGCGATTGCCAGCTTCACATTGAATGGAGAACACCGTCAGTCGTCTCAGGGACCAGCCAGGGACGGGGAAACAGTGGTATTTTTCTGATGGGCCTCTATGAACTACAGGTTCTCGATTCATATAATAACGAGACATATTACAATGGACAGGCAGGATCAATATATAAGCAGTTCATTCCGCTTGTCAATGTATCCCTTGGACCCGGCCAGTGGCAGCAATACGATTTGATTTTCACTGCTCCCAGGTTCAATACTGAAGGAGAAGTTCTTGAACCGGCAATATTTACCGTTTTTCAAAACGGCGTTCTCATTCAGAATCATGTCCTTCTCAGGGGTCCGACGGAATATATCGGTATCCCTGTTTACAAGGCTCATGAGGAGAAGCTTCCGCTTATGCTGCAGGAACACGGAAATCCTGTTTCGTATCGCAATATTTGGATAAGGGAATTATGAAGGACGAAATGGTACAGAGGCGAAAAGGTACATTGGTGAAAAGTTAAGAGCCGGATTATGGATTTGTTAAACTTTTAGTTCTCGGAATTGTTTATATTCACATAACATTTTAAATTCGATCAGAAATATGATTGAATGCTTTATAAGTTCCTTTAATTTAAATCCTAAATAATATTATGGCTGCCAATGAACTTCATGGCTGGCAAAAAATGCTGGCCGGATACCCATGGTTTGACTGTGAAGGATGTTACCCCCTTCCAGCATATTCTGAGTTCATGCCCTCCCCTCTTGTGGGACGCAAACCGCTCGGCGATATCGATCCGAGGGTTTTACATGAAGATGACCCTTCGGGTTGGTGGATCTCCGAGATTGAGGAAGAATACGAGATCAGACCAGGCATTGAGCATTCCGGAAAACAGATCTTTCACTCTATTTTAAAGCTGGGTAAAGGATTGCCTGAACATCACATCCATGGTCATGGAGGACAAAACCTGAAAGACAATCCCTACTGGCCTGACGACCTTGCAGCAATGACCGGCAAGCTTCCGCATGAGAGATTTGTCACCCTCCTTCCGATGATGCTTTCACGTACCCAGGATGACAAGGGCCGGGTGATCTGGTCCTTATTTGGTAATTCAATTCATGATCCCGAACAGATCTTCTGGAAGAATTTTTATGTTGCACCCGGAGTCGAAAAGCCGGCAGATGAGTCGATCACTTTTTTCACCACCTTACTCGAAAAAGCTTACGGTCTGAAGCTCTCCGGGAAAGACTCCCTCGCCGGAGCAGGATTCAGAATTCTATCTTCGGCAGAAGCCAGTGCCCTTAGCTGGACAAAACCGTTTCTTATAAATGATGATTCAGCTTTAGACGGCGTCAGGTATCTTGTTACATTCAGGGCCTTCGGTTCCCTCCCGCCTTTTGTTAGGAATATGTATCTCTCAGGCAAACTGAACCTGATACCTTTCCCTGGAAGCCTGGTCTTCTGGGGAATGCCCGGATACCTGAAACTGCAGAAAAAAACTGCCTCGGCAGGACAGATTCCGATGCTCAACCTGGTCGTACGGAACAGGGGTATCGGCGGTCTGAAAGTACCTCAGGCCGGCTGGTTTCACGAATCACGTCCCGGAAATAAACAGGTTAACATAAGTGAGGAGCTCCTTCATTACACATTTCATCGCACTAACAGGTGGCAGCGCCTTCACAGGTATCAGGATGAACTCAATGAAGATGCAAAAAAGTTCAAGCTTGTAAAAGTTTTCTTCAGCACTGAAGATGATTCACTGGGCCTCTATGATAAACCTCTTGCAAGAAATGTACAGATATGGACTCATGATTTTAATATGATCCTGGATGGTCCTCATTCGAACAAGAAACAGATCCTTCTTGCTGAAGAAGAGATACTTAAGGGAGGACTCTACGGGTATAGGTTCTTCAGTCCGCCAATGAGGACGGGAGAATATGACATTTACTGGCACCGTCCATTGGTCGCCTGGCTGTCACCCGATGACGACAGCCCGGTAATCTCATCGGATCTGATAACCGGCCATCTTGCAGGGTATCACAGGAATGATAAAAGTATGGCCTCACCGATTGAGATGTGGCCCAGATTTTATAAACGGCCTGTCTATCTTTCTGCTTTGCACGACTTCCTTTCAAAGAACGATCATTTTTCACACCAGACAGCTTTCAACATTATTTCGCTTTTTGAAGCCTGGAATATGCAGAACATGAAGCCATTGTCGTGGTCTTATGCTTTTCACCTTCTTAATATTTCAAAACATAAAACTTTTGAACAGTGGCTGGATGAGCTTTCCGTTCATGCCTGCAATCCTGAGACAGGGAAGTGGATGAGGGAAGAGATAATGAAAATCCTCGAGCCTGAGAATACCGGGAATAATGAAGAAGCACTCACTTTCGGTTCAACAGCTAACAGGGAGTTCGAGCTGAGGTGGTGGAATGAGATTAAATTCCTTGCCCACGGCTATTTCATGAACACGGATAATGCAGATCGTGTAAAGGATAATGCCACCCTCAACCAGAAGCATGGGAAGCAGAGAGATCTGGAAAAACTGGGTGACTATTTCATCAGCAGGCACCAGAAATCAATATCTGACGCTGGGATGGAAGGCAAAGCCTTTTGCGGTGAGCTGCCTTTCAAATGGCAAACCGATTTTGATTATTCACTTTATGGCGGGTGGTCAGGCAACCAGAATGGAACACATTATGAAAGGAATATACTTGTTGTGATCCCGGGAAAAAACCGCAGTCAGGCTGTTGTCTTTGGAGACCATTACGATACTGCCTATATGGAGGATGTTTATGATAAGGGAAGAGGCGGTACAGGAGCCAGGATCTCAGCCAACGGTGCCGACGATAATTACTCTGCAAGTACTACTCTTCTTCTTGCTGCGCCAATATTTTTAAAGATGTCGGCTGAAGGAAAACTGGAACGCGATATATGGCTTGTCCATCTCACCGGTGAAGAGTTCCCTTCAGACTGCATGGGGGCAAGAAATCTCTGTAAGACAATTATTGAAAAAAACATAAAACTGAATCCAAACAGTGATAAACCTGTCGATCTTTCAAAAACAGAAGTTGTCGGTGTATACGTTATGGATATGATAGGCCATAACCGCGATAACGACCAGGATATTTTCCAGATATCACCAGGGAAGAGTGCAGCATCACTATATCTGGGGCAACAGGCTCACATAGCCAACCGGATATGGAACAGGTCGGTGCATGAATGGAACAAGAGCCCCGAAAGGATACACAGTAACCGCGGAAAAAGAATATCAGGTATTGAAGAGATACCTGAAACAGCTAAATTCCTTCCTCTTTCAGGTGAAGTCAGAACTCAGTATAATCCACACAGCTCAATCTTCAACACTGACGGTCAGGTATTTTCCGATGTAGGAATTCCGGTAGTCCTGTTTATGGAAAACTATGACATTAACCGTACAGGTTACCACGACACAAAAGATACAATGGAGAACATTGATCTTGATTTTGGGGCAGCCTTTGCATCGATAGCCATTGAGTCAGTTGCCCGGGTTGCGACAAATCCAGGCAAAGGATTTTAAAAGTTAATGTTTTTTCTTCTTCAGCAGAAAGAAAGCAGCAGCGCCAACAATAACGACAGACCCGACAATTATTATAATGGGGAATGAGGAACTTTTAGCTTTCCCTGGTGCTGTTTTATCATCCTCAATTGCATAATAGTTGGTCGGTTTGGCCTGTGAATCCATGTTGATTGTGTCTTTCTTGGGCTTGGGTTGCTCCTGGGCCGAAATAAATCTCATTCCGCTGAGCAGCATAACTGCTGACAGTGAGATAATCATTAATGTCTTCTTCATCCTTTGGTTGATTTATTTTAGTTTATAGAATTTAAAAGCTTATCATATTTCTCAGCGATTCCCGGGTCGCTCTTTCTATATGTGTCTGCCAGCGCCTTTATCGCAGGTTTGAAATCAGGCTTGATGTACAGACAGCTTCTTAACAGCTTACGCGTCTTTTGGACATCATTCCCCTCTGTGAGCTTTGCCAGTTCAATATAAGCATCAAAATACTTCCTGTTGACATTTATAAGTTCCTTATAGTACTTTTCTGCGCTGACAGTATCTTTTCCGGTTGCAGAAATATTTCCCAGGTACATTAAAATCGGTTCACTGACCGGATTTATTTCAAGTCCTTTCTTAAGTGCCGAATCAGCTTTCAGAAACTCCCCTTCATTGTATAAAGCCCGTGCAAAATTATAAAAAATCATTTCATCGCTATTATCAATTTTCAGGGCCTTGGTAAAATGTTTTACAGCATCGCTGCTACGATGTTCTTCAAGTGAATTATATCCTAGGAAATCTTCTTTTGATTTGCGTTTCAGAACAACGCAGACCGGAATCCTGTCGGCATAAACAACATGAATTACGTTAGAAGGGGGCCATGATCCGGCTTTTAGCATAAAGGGCGGTATATACCGGTTTGTAATTATTGCGTAGTCCCAGTCTGACTCGCTTCTCTCCTCATATCTGCAGCAGGATGTTTTTACAGAAGGAGTATTTCTGAACTGCCAGTCAACAGGGAAAGTGGCAATAACCCTGGAGGAATCAATATTATTAGTTTTTAAGTAGTTAATGAGCCACCCGGATGCTTCAGTCTGTCCGGTATAATAATAATCGGTTTCATAATTGCCATAAGCACCCTTCAGTCCTCCCGTAAACTGGTTGTAATAGAGGTAAAAATAGGCTTTATTATTCACCATGTATCGTACAGGATGAATAGCAAGAACTAACAGTACAGCAAAAAGAATCCATTTTGCATATCTGTTCTTCAGAAAATCAAAAAGATAGCTGAATCCTGCTGCCGAAACTACTATCATGGGAGGATAAACGAACAGGAACTGGCGCCACCCGCTATAAATATTTGGTCTCTCAATTATCACAAACAAGATTGGAAAAAGGATGGTGAATAATAGAAACAACCAGGAAAGGGTTTTTCCATCTGAAACTATTCTTTTAATAAACGGGATAAAAACCAGGGTTCCGGCAAGCACAATAACTGGGATAGTAATTGCCATATATTTCAAAAGGTAGTACCAGGGCATGTAATCCGTCCATTCTGTTTTTCCTTCAAATATCTCCCTGAATGTCCCTGGAAAATGCGACATAAAATTAAGGGATGCAAACACATTCTTAACCGGAGCCTGCAACCCGAATGGCCACAGAAGGATAGAAAGAAAGAAAGAGGCACCGGCAACCAGTATTAAAATCATTAATTTCTTCAAGATATCTGACCAGTCAATCCTGCCGTTGATAAAATACCTGTAAACCAGGCATATGAAAAAAAACAGGAACAGGTAACAAATCATCAGAAGCCCTCCTGCCCTTATACTTAAAGTAAATGAAATGCTGAGAATTAACAACAGGATTTCATAAAAGCGCACTCTTTTCTCCGGTAAAAGAATTTTAAGTGTAAAATATACACTTAATATATAGCCAAGTGCAAAAGGGATATCTTTAAGATTATTCTGGGTGTGTCCAAGAAATGTCGGAGAAACAGCAAAGAGGAGAATTACCAGAATGCCAGTCCTGTAACCTGATAACCAGATAGCAAGAAGAGCTGTAATAAAAATTGTCAGCCATCCTGCCAGGGAGCTCATCAAGTGACGAAAGCCGAACACGTCATCAATCCTCAGCCACCTGATGAGTACTGTAACAAAATTATCAAACGATTGTCCGTAATACTTAAGGTGGTTTACAGGCGTCTGCAATGCAGCCTGATCGGCTCCATGTGTTGCGAAATAGTTATAAACGGCTTCAGATTGATGGTAATGAAGTACATCATCGCAAGATATACCGGCATTCCTGCTCATAAGGAGCATGACGATTAGGAGAAACGCTGAACTTGCAAGGAAGATATATTTCAATCTTGTCTCTTTCATCATTTTTCCCGGCTCACGCCAAAATATTTCCTTACAAAATAGACAGGACGATTCTGTGATTCCTTATAACTTCTGAAAATATATTCCCCAAGTATCCCCAGAAAGACAAGCTGTATTGACCCCAGGAAATATATGCTTAGCATAGTTGATGACCATCCGGGTACAGCGCTGCCTGTAATCTTGGAAATAAGAACATAAATTCCGGCTCCCATGAAGACGATGGTTCCCAGGGTTCCAAGTAAAAGGCATATACGTATAGGGAACCTGGAAAAAGAAAAAATAGCATCGGCAGCAAGGACAAAAAGTTTGCGAAGGTTCATCTTGGACTTGCCCCTGAACCGGTCATCTCTTACAAACTCCACATCGCCGTGCCTGAATCCGATAAATGATCTCAGCCCAGGAAGATACCTGACTTTTTCCTTCATTGAAAGCAGTGCATTAAGGGCAATTCTATTCATCATGGAATAGTTGCCATAATTATCCATGTCCCTGAGTTCCCCAATGTTCGTAAAGATCGAATGGAAGAGGATCGAATAGAGGATGCGTCCGCGACTACCTTTTCTTCCGGTTCTCCTCCCGCTAATGATATCATAATCCTCTTCAGTAATCTTCCGGTACATCAGTGAAAGAAGTTCAGGAGGATCCTGGAGATCGCCGTCCATCATCGCAACAATGTCACCGCTTGCATTTTCAAGTCCAGCAGTATATGCAGCCTGATGTCCGAAATTCTTTGAGAGGGAAAGAAGTTTTATCTTTTCATTCCCTTTCCTCCATGCGAGAATTTTTTCTGCACTCTTGTCGGTGCTGCCGTCATCAACGAAGATTACTTCATAATCTGCTGCGAATGATTCAATTGAAGGGATTGTCCGCCTGAGCAGATCATCGATTAGCTTTTCCTCATTGAATATCGGGATTACCAGTGAAAACATAATTATTGTATTTTTTCTATTCCGGATGGTGCATGATCAATAGCATATTTAACAATCAGTTTAAATTATCTGACCTTTGAATGCAGGTGTTACCGTACTTATAACCGGTGTTCCTGGAACAGGGACTTCGAAAGTCATATTAACAGGACCCATTTCAACCTTTGAAGGGCCAAGGTCCATATCCGATTTGAATATCTCGTCCCAAGTAATAACCCTTCCGGTATAGGCAGCTGTTCGTCCCATGATAGCCGTAAGAGTGGAGATTGCAGTCTGTTCAGCCTCATTTACATAATTGCCAGTTCTGATGGCATATACGAGGTGCATATGTTCCTGCACGTACTCAGGGATAAGAACATGATCCATCTTTTTCCCATTTTCGTCCAGCGGGTAATTGAACTGCCACTTTATATTACCTTTCAGATCCCAGATTGTATCCTTGCAGTTTGTATATCCTTCGGTCCCCATAATGAATTCACCGGTTGCGGTAACGCAACTATCGATCTGGCGGCACATGCTGTGAGAACTTACACCGTCGCCATAATCAAAATCCACACTGAAGAAGTCGTACTGATCGCCAGTAACGCGTCTGGCCCTTCCCCCGTAACCGATAGCTTTTTCAGGGTGTTTTCCAAGGAACCAGTTAATAACATCAATATTATGGACATGAGTATCGAGAATATGATCACCGCACAACCAGCAGAAATTATTCCAGTTTCGGATCATGTATTCCATATCGTTCCATCCCGGTTCGCGTTCGCGGAACCATACATGCTCCTGGTTCCAGAAGGCCTTTGCGGAGGTTATCGTTCCAATGGCACCGTCCATTACCTGCTTAAAGGTCTCGATATAATCTCCCTCGTGGCGTCTCTGTGTTCCGGTTACAACATTAAGTCCGATTGCTTCGGCTTTTTTTGCTGAAGTGATTATTGATCTTATTCCGACCGGGTCTACAGCAACAGGTTTTTCCATGAAGACGTGCTTATTGGTTGAAACGGCTTCAAGAAAATGTTCCGGTCTGAACTGGGGAGGTGTGGCAAGGATCACAACATCAATGTCGGGAAGAGCCATGAGCTTCTTGTAACCATCAAAACCGGTAAAGCAGTTTCCGGCCGGTATTGGCAGGTGAAAAGAGTCGAACCTTGCTCTGCAGGCATCAATCTTATCCTGGAATACATCAGCCAGGGCTGCTATTTCAAGATCGGGTCCGGCGCTTATAAAATTTATTGCTGCACCGGTTCCCCTGTTTCCGGCTCCAATTAGTCCTGCCCTCAGCTTTTTACCTTTGGGAGCACCCTTCAGAATGGGAGGCAGGCCAAGATCCTTGTTTTCAATTTTCCTTTTACATGATGACAACAGGGCAGCTGCACCGGCTATTCCAACCCCTGCCAGGGCAGCATTGCTGATGAATTTTCTTCTGTCTATGTTTCTCATTTTTATTCAAATTTCAATTTGATCTATTTTACGACGGTGGTATCGGGTTCACATACTACTCTGAATCCCACATCGATACAATCGGAATACCACCATTTGCTTTTAGGCATCTGCGGGTCGGTCACCAGCCACGCTTTTGTCTTCGTAAAGTCGCGGGCAGCACTTCGGAGGTCACTTGCATCGCTCTTGAATGATCCTCCCCTTATAACATGCTCCTGTCCATTTAACGGACCTTTTGGATTGACCTGTAAAGAATCAGATTTATAGTAGTCGGCTGAATAAAAGTCAGAGCAAAATTCCGCGACATTACCAGCCATGTTCTTAAGTCCGAATGGATTAGCTCTGACAAATGAAGGTTCCTCAGTTTTTGAGGGGCTGTTAACGGAATATACAGCCATTGAAGCAATTCCTGTTGTGTCAGGGCCAAAAAGC
>Ga0224523_1000271_pt1 | contig 31116 bp, 20 predicted proteins | sample CFST50metaG_FD_182732 | JGI IMG/M metagenome (GOLD analysis project Ga0224523, IMG submission 182732) | Peat soil microbial communities from Stordalen Mire, Sweden - C.F.S.T50 | ecosystem: Environmental > Terrestrial > Soil > Wetlands > Peat | place: Sweden: Norrbotten County, Stordalen Mire... | reverse complement strand
TCGCTTTTTATTTTAGCGGAGAATGTCGAATGTCACTAAATGTGATGTTGAATGCGCCCAGCTAAGTGGGGCTTTTTCAGAGGGGAAAGCTACAAGTTATAGGCATTTTTTATGCAACAATAGGGTATACGCTTAGGACTCTTGGATCCGGCCTCCTCGGTTTCCTACACCAATGTGGGAACGGTTGATCCTTGCACGACGCAAGCTCATAAAACGGTGGCCAGGCTGGTTACGCAAAAGTCAATTGTCTTGCTGAAAAATACCGACAATTTATTGCCGCTCAATAAAACCACGGTTAAATCAATCGCCCTCATCGGCGCAAAAGCCGACTCGGTTTCCTTGGATTGGTACAGCGGCACGCCGCCCTACGCAATCACTCCCCACGCGGGAATACAATCAAAGATCGCGGGAACAGCCATTACCCTGACCTATACCGCCAACAATACCAATAATGCCGCGACTGCCGCGGCGAAGGCGGCGGACGTGGCCATTGTTTTTGCCGGGAACCAGCCGTTCTGCAGCGCGGGCTGGGGTTCTTGTCCGTCACCGAGCGAAGGCAAGGAAGGCATCGACAGGACCGATATCGTTTTGCAGGCCGATCAGGAGGCATTAATCAAAGCAGTGTACCAGGCGAATCCCAAAACGATTCTCGTTTTTGTCAGTAGTTTTCCTTACGCTATAACCTGGGAAAAAGACAGCCTTCCCGCCATAGTTCACATGGCCAACAACAGCCAGGAAATGGGGAACGCTCTCGCCGATGTTTTGTTCGGCGATTATAATCCGGCGGGCAGGCTTAACCAAACGTGGCCTTCCGCGCTCAGTCAATTGCCCACGATGATGGACTACAACATCAGAAACGGCCGGACGTACATGTACTTTACCGGGACTCCGCTGTTTCCCTTCGGCTATGGTCTGAGCTATACTACCTTTACCTACGCTAATCTTAAAACGAGCGCCGCGTCGATCGACGGCAAAGGCCAAATCATCGTCAGCGTGGATGTAACCAATTCCGGGGCAATTGCCGGAGAAGAAGTCGTTCAAATGTATGTAAAGCACGTGAACTCCTCCGTAGCCCGGCCGCTCAAGGAATTAAAAGGATTCAGCCGCGTGGCTATACCTGCCGGTCAAACGCAAACGGTGTCCATGATCCTGCGCGGCAAAGACATCGCCTATTGGGATTCCACGAATACGACATGGACCGTGGAAAACGACAATGTTCAGTTGCAGATCGGCGCTTCGTCCGCGGACATCAGGCTCAATGCCACGGTCGGCGTTGTCAACGGCGGCTCCATCAATATAGTGGATATCATGAAGCCAAGAGACAATGAGTCGGACAATACGTTTTCGAATGGAAAAACACTGATTGCTTCATCCGCGAAAATAGTGAAGAGGGGAACGGCGATCGGAGTTCAAATTCAAATGCGCGCTCCCGCGGACGCGGACCTGAAGGTTTTCGATCTCAAGGGCGTCTGCATCGGACAGGCAATGGGAAATAAGCTTTTGTCGGGAACGAATTTTCTTGAAATACGGAAGGCGGTCATGAGCCCAGGCTTATATCTGATAGGGGGAAAAGTCGGGGGAATGGTTTACAGATCAAAATGTTTCGTTAAATAATTTCCGCGACCTCGGGGAGCCTGAGCGCGGGTTCGGTTTCCATTACCGTAAAAGCAATGCCGCCCACGTGCTGATCTAAAAAACGCGCAACTCTTCACCTCAAATATTGAATCTTTGCGCAGGTCAGGTCTTGGTTACTTTTCATGGCATTCTTCCAGGGCCGTGGAATTGCGATAGAGCAGCCAGTTCCAGCCGCTGAGTCCGCAATAGGGAAAAAGTTTTACAAAAGTATAGATGTGGCCCCAACGGTCGCGCAATTCGGAATCAGGCGCGGGATTGGCGTCGAAGCGATGCACGAAAAACCACTGCACGCCGGTTGAAGGCCATGGTACATTCGGGTCTTGGGGGAAATAGATCACGTCTTGCTTTGTCGTCATTTTCTTTACATAATAAGATATTACCATCAGGTTTCTGAAATCATGGTCGCCTGCGAAGGTTACATAGCGCGTAGGAGTTGTGCGGACGGCATACTCCAGCGCCTGACGATAGGCTCCGCGTCCGTACCTGCTCAGGTCTGCAACATGCGCGGCATTGCCGATAAAAAAAAGCGTCAACAGAACGACGCATGCCGTTCGCCCGGCTACGCCTGACAGTGCGCTCTTTGTCAATAATGTACCAAGCGCAAGAAGGCAGAACGCCGCGTTTATGATGAAATGACGCGGATAAGGATATTGGTAATGGGTACAGGTGATCAGTAATAAGGGCGCGATGAACACCGCCATGATATAAAACGCGGCAAGCGAACGGTTGGCGCGCATAAAAAAAATCAGAGAAGCCGCCAGAAGCAGCGCGGCGACGGGCAGCGCGACGATCAATGTTTTACCGACAGGAAATCCGAGTGTATACGCCGCACACTCGGAAACGACATTAATGAGCGGAGATACTTCGGCGCCGCCGATTTCTCGATGGCGGAGAAGGAAAAAATAGTATGCGGCAACAATCATGGCGGGTATCCCGTGCCAAAACGCGGTCCTTCGCGCAAGCGATTTCCACGAACGGTGCAATGTCCAGGAGGAAGCCATCGTCCAGATAATCCCCGCGGCAAGAAAAGAAACCGCAGTCACATGCGACGCAATTGCAAGGACCGCCGAAAGACCATACGTGAGCTGCCACCCGATGCGACGATTGCCGTTGCCGCGAAGGAGTGCATACCATGCAAGAAAGCTCAACATTACCGCAAGCGAATACCCGCGTGCTTCTGAAGAATAATGGATCAATAAATATGATCCTCCCGCGATTGCCGCTGTTAATAAGCAAGCTGTGTCTGCGTGCGATGACGGGCTTCGGGGTTCAACAAGCAGCCATTGCCGTCGTCCGATCAAACCGGCCAGCCAGACGGTTGCCAATCCCGACATCAATGAGAGAAGGCGATAGCGCCACGGCGGACTCGAATCACTGAGCCAATAAATGTAGAGTGAGTAAAGCGGATGATTTATCTCATGACTGGTTGTTATGATCTGCCATAGGGAATGAAACCGCTGAATCGTTTTTATCGCCCAGATTTCATCGAGCCACAGATCACCGTTAAGCCCTGCGCACCGTGCAACAAAAGCCGCGGCGAGTAGTATCCAGAATGCCAAAAAAAAACCATATCGCGCAGGGATTTGTTTATTCATTTTAATCGCCCGTTCATTTTCTTCCTGAAAAAATATAGATGCTTCCGCGCATTATTGTCAAAAACAAAAATATCGGTCTGATTGATGGCTTTGCCGCATTTTAAAAAAAGCGGCCGGTTTTGCCGGCGGATGCTTACTATAAGGCAATTGCTGTAAACATTTGAAGCATGGAATAACTTATTTTATTCATAACCTCTTAAAAAACAACGGCAAATAGTAAACAAAATGTTTACTAAAAATGCGATTGAACGATAATTTACGAGATTTTTCAACGAAAATGGGTTAGATTATTAACGATACCCCCCCGGCAAAAAGAGCGGAACTCTATGAACGAAACCATGAAATCCGTTTTTGAATATATCGATTACCGTCGGTATTTAAAGGATTTCTATGATTTTCAGAAAAAGACGAAAAAATATTTTTCCTACCGTTTTTTCGCTCAAAAAGCCGGAATCAATTCTCCCATCCTGTTGAAAATGGTTTTTGACAGTAAAAGAAACCTTAGCCGAAAAACCCTGGAAAAATTCATCGACGGCCTCTATTTAAAAGAAAAGGAGGCCATCTATTTCAGAAACCTCGTACTTTTCAATCAAGCCAAATCCGCACTGGAAAAACAGGAGCATTACCGCGTGTTGCGGTCCATGGCGCAACAGGTGCCGCAATATATCATGGAAAACGACCATTTCGATTATTTTGACAAATGGTATTTCAGCGTGGTTCGGGAAGGTGTATGCCAGTATGATTACAAAGGCGACTGGGAGAAGATAGCCTCCTGCGTTGAGCCGCCGATAACCCCCGCGCAGGCCCAGGAGGCCGTTACCTGGCTGCTGGGTCAAGGGTTTGTAAAAAAAATAAAAAACGGACGATTTGAGCAGGTCCACAAGGCCGTAGCGACGCGGTCGGAGGTCCATTCGCTCGTTGTACGGAATTTCAACAGAAAAATGATTCAGCTCGCGGAGCGGTCGCTCGATTCGGTTCCCATGAACGAACGCTACGCGACGGGAATCACGGTGGGTCTCACGAGTGAAGCGTATAATGTTCTCGTGGCGGAAATCGAAGCTTTTCGCGACCGCGTGGTGAATATCGTCGATGCGTTGGACGCCGGCGACCGGGTCTATCAAGTAAATATCCAAATGTATCCGCTGATGGTTGCTCCGGCGCCCAAGGAACGGGAATAGGATAAACAATGCGATATACAGCCGCACTATCGCTCATCGTGAGCGTGCTCATTACGCTTGAATGCAGCAGAAACCCGCTTATGACCGCGGGTTCAAGCGTAACCGGCAACGCCAAGGTATCCGGACTCCTTTCCAAAAAAGACGGGTTGCCCGCCTCGCAAACCAAAGTCATGCTTGTTTCGGTTGATTTCGATCCTCTCAATAAAACACTTCAATCAAAGGCCGAAAGCGTTTTCGTCGATACGACGGATGGTGACGGCAAGTATGTTTTTGCCGGCATTCCGCGCGACACCTATTCAATTGAAGCCACGGGCATTGCCGACGGAGAAAAACTTTTAATCGGCAACATCAAGGTCGATACCGACAGCGTTCGCGTGGGCATCGGCGTCATGCAAAAAACCGGCGCGATAAAAATAATGCTTCCGGCAGGAATCGATTTGGTCAATGGATATGTCTATATTCCGGGAACCGATAGGTACGCCCTGATCGACAATCGAAGCGATTTCGTGGTTTTAGACTCGGTTCCGGCGGCCGTGAGTACCGGGGTCACGGTTAATTATTCCGTGAAAAGCGATCCCGCGGCGCTGAAAGTGATGGCGGAAAATATAACGGTGGCGCCGGAAAGCACCGTAACCATGGAATATTGCGCGTGGCTTCACGCTGAAAAAGCGTATTTCAACACTACCGAGTCCGGCGCGAATATAAGCGGGAATGTCGTGAACTTCCCCGTCCTTCTTAGATTGACAGAAATGAATTTCGATTTTTCCCAGGCAAAGCCCAACGGCGACGATGTTCGTTTCGCCGCCTCAAACAACGCCCCGCTGCCCTATGAAATCGAGCGTTGGGACGCGGTGAACAAACAAGCCGAAATATGGGTTAAAATCGATACGATATGGGGCAACAGCGACGCGCGGTACATGGTTTTTTATTGGGGAAACGCGAATGCGGCATCCGCGGGCAACGGCGCGGCGGTATTTGATACGTCAAGCGGATTCCAGGGGGTGTGGCATTTGGCGCAGACGGCGGCGGCCGACGCGACCCCCAATCATTTTAACGGAACATCCTATAATCTTCCGGCCTCCTCCGTCGTGCCCGGCTATATCGGCATGGCGCGCCAATTTAACGGGCTATCCTCCTACATCGTCATGCCGGGCACCGCCCTGAGCGCCCTGGATTTCCCGAAAAACGCCGCGTATGCCGTTTCGGCCTGGGTAAGCGCCGATACGCTGAACGGGAGATACCGGATCATCGCGTCGAAGGGCAACAAGCAGTATAATTTGCAAATAAAGAACACCGACGAGTGGGAATTCGCCGAGTTTCGCGATACTCCGTCGGACAGCGTCGGGTGGGAGGAAACCACCGCGCCCGCCGAAATGGACGCGTGGACCTACGTGACGGGCGTGCGCTCGGGGGCGATGCAGTACCTTTATGTAAATGGAAGCTGCGTTGACAGCTCGCTTGTGCTGTATCCGTTGAAAGCGTCGGACACGCTGCGCCAGCGGGACCAAACGAATGATTTTACCATCGGTAAATTGCCCGGATTGCAATCGTATTTTTTCAACGGGAAAATCGACGAAGTGCGAGTTTCCAACAAGGGACTTGGCGCCGATTGGATACATTTGTGCTATATGAACCAAAGGACTGATGACAGGCTTATCGTTTTAAAATAAAAGCCGCCCGTAACATCCTGCGACGGTTACTACGGGCGGCGCTCGAAAAAAAGAATCAGCGTACTGGTTTTATACTGCCATTACTCCGTCTTTTTTTCTTTGTACCATAAAATATATCATCACGAAAATATAGAGTCAACGTAAAAGTTACCTATAAGTACGCAATGGCCCTTTAAAATATTTTCACGAAAAATCGCTAAGGTGAAAGTTTTTTTAACATAAAAGGAGTTTCGGTATGAAGCATCGAAATTTTCTTTCTCATGCCATACTTGTTACATGCGTTGTTGCTTTGTCGGCCCATTCCGCGCCCGGGCCGAGGATCATGGAAAAACTGGGCCGGGGCCTGGTGGCGGTCAAGTCGGGAAGCGGGTACTATTTGTCGTGGCGCCTGTTTGGAACCGAACAGGGTTCAGATATCGCCTTTAATGTTTATAAGGGCGAGACGAAACTCAATGCAGCGCCTATAACCACTTCAACCAACTATCAGGACAATAGCGGAGGAACGGGCGATTATACGCTCAAAGCCGTGGTAGGCGGCGTGGAACAGTCGGAAACGGCTAAACCGATGGCGGTCCTGCAAAATAATTTTCTTGAAATCCCGCTTAAGGATGCGGCAGGCAGGAAAATCCATCTCGCCTATGTCGCCGACCTGGATGGGGATGGCGAATACGAATATGTCGTGGACCGTTTCCAGGCAAACACAAACCAGTATCTTGAAGCGTACCATAGGACCACGGGGTTCATGTGGCGGGTCGATATGGGCCCGAACAGCACGAATACCGCCCTTTCGAAGCCGGGTCCGGCCGCGATAGGCGTAGGTCATGCCGATAATGAAGGCGCGTATGATCTCGACTGCGACGGCAAAGCCGAAGTCATTGTCAAAGGGGCCAACGGCACTATTTTCGGGGACAACAAGGTGTTGACATACACCAATAATACCACCGCGTTCATCCTCGCGCTCGATGGAAAAACCGGCGCTGAGAGGGCGCGCATAGAGGTCCCGCATGATCTGGACAATACATGGTGGCCGACCGGCCATTTCAGCATCGCCTATTTGGACGGCGTGCATCCAAGCCTCATGTTTAAGGCAAAAGCCGGTGGGACGGCTGCTATGATGGATCTAGCCTATGATTTCAAAGACAATGCCTGGTCGCTGCGGTGGAAGGCCGTATGTAGTCCGATAGGAGATTATCCCAACAACCATCAGCTCAGATGTCTCGATGTTAATGGCGACGGTTTTGATGAAGAAGTCAACGGCGGATATTGCAGGGATAAGGATGGCAAGGTTCTCTGGAATCAGAAATCCCAGGGCATTCGCCACGGCGACCGGTGGTTTATCGGCGATTTGGATCCCAGCCGGCCCGGACTGGAAGGATGCAGCATAGGACAGGAATCCAACTATGACTTGGCTTGGTATGACGCCAAGGATGGCGCCGTAACTCGCCAGGTCGGCACTGGTGGATTTGATGTGAATCGCGGGACATGCGGAGACGTCGACCCGACGAGTCCGGGGTACGAATTCTGGTCCGCCGCGACTGGAATATACAATGCAGATGGTTCGAAGCAACTTAAGCCGGGCAATGGTAAACCCGGTACGGGAATAAATGATTATGATCCGGCGGTGAACTTTCGCATCTGGTGGGACGGCGACGTGCTGAGTGAATGCCTGGACGGGAACATCCTGTCGAAATATGCCTATCCCGGCATGCCTGTCGGCAACGCCATGAGCAATGTGACACTTGAAGGTATCTTCGGGCCCCGTAATGCCGCGCCGCTGTATGGCGATATGTTCGGCGACTGGCGCGAGGAGGTGCTGCTTGAAAACCCCACGAGTACGGCGTTCAGGGTTTACACGACCACTATTCCAACGGAAAAGCGCATCTATTGCCTTATGCACGATCCCGAATATCGAAACAGCATGTGCGAAAAAGGCTATATACAATCACACATGGTGGACTATTACCTTGGTGACGGTATGACCGATCCGCCGAAGCCCAATATTACCTATCCCGGCGGCGTTACGGTTCTTCCGAATACGCGTTCGACCATCGGATTGCTCGCGAATTCCGGGACCATCACAATGCGGGTTATGACCGGCAAATCATATACACTTCCCGGCGTTTCCGCCGGCGCATCGCGATGGTTGTCGATTTATACGTGTTCGGGCGAGCTCGTGGCGCGGGGAAAGGTCGGAAGTAATGTTATTAATCTGGGAAAACAATTCGGGCTCGCGAATGCCGTGTTCGTCGTTAAACTTGCGAAAACCGACGCGAATCGGGCTGAATAGTTGACAATTGGTTATTGCTGTAAACAGAAAAAGCGCTAACTAATCACGAATTGTTGTAACTCTATTAAAAACAATGAACAAGCGTAAACAAATTGTTTACTGAATCTTTTATTACGAAAATGTTTTTAAAATATTTACGCAAAAACGCTATAGATTATTATTGTGTGAGCATAGGTGGTTGCCATTGAAAGTCTTCAACATATAAGGAGGTACGGTATGAAGCATTACAAAATACTTTTTAATGCCATACTGGTTGTTTTCGTTGTTGCGCTATCGGCCCATTCCGCGCCCGGGCCGCGGATCATGGAAAAGCTGGGCCGGGGCCTGGTTGTGGTAAAGTCGGGAAGTGGGTACTATCTGTCGTGGCGGCTTTTTGGCCCGGAACAGGGTACCGATGTCGCCTTTAATGTATATAAGGGAGGGACTAAACTGAATGCAACGCCTATAACCACCTCAACCAATTATCAGGACAATAGCGGCGGAACCGGTGACTACACTATAAAACCCGTGGTGGGGGGCGCCGAGCAGGATGCGTTTAAACCGATGCTGGTCCTGCAAAACAATTACCTTGAAATTCCGATTCAGCCCGCTCCGGGCAAGGCAATCCACCTTGGCTACGTGGGCGATTTGGATGGGGATGGCGAATACGAATATATCGTTGACCGGGTCCAAACAAATGCATCCCAGTTCGTTGATGCCTATCATAGAGACGGCAGGTTTATGTGGCGGGTCGATATGGGCCCCAACTCCACGAATACGGACCTTTCATTGTCCGGTCCGTCCACCATCAGCGTCGGTCATGCCGACGATGAAACCGTGTACGATATCGACTGCGACGGCAAGGCCGAACTCCTGCTAAGAGGGGCCAACGGCATGATCTTCGGGGATAAAAAAGTGCTGAACGCGTCGACAAATCAAAAAGACATGTTCATAGTTGCGGTCGATGGACCAACCGGCGCTGAAAAAGGCACACGGTGCGCAGTGCCTACTGATTTAGGCACATGGGGGAATATAACCGGCCATTTTGGTATCTGCTATTTTGACGGTGTGCATCCAAGCCTGCTCTTTAAAGGAAAGGTTACCACCCAGCATTTAATGGATATGGCATTTGATTGCACCAAAGACTGTGTCTTTTCGCTGCGATGGAAGGTCAATTGTACACCGTATACGCCCGAGACCTTTCCCAATAACCACCAAATCAGATGTCTCGATGTTAATGGAGACGGCTATGATGAAGAGGTCAACGGCGGATATTGCAGGGATAAGGATGGGAAGATGCTCTGGAATATGGGTTCCCAGGGCGTGGTTCACGGCGATAGGTGGCATATCGGCGATCTCAATCCGGACCGCCCTGGTCTGGAAGGTGTTGCCATTGAACAGAATGGTCCCAGCTTTGACGCCTATGAGTATGACGCGAAAGACGGAACGGTACTCCATAAATGGGGCAATGCCGGCGGCGACTTGGCGCGCGGAACCACGGGAGACATTGACCCGACCCATAAAGGGTACGAATTCTGGGGCGGAGGATCGCTCGGGATTGTCAGCACGGTAGACTACTCGAAAATTACGGGCAGTAATCCGCCTATGAACTGCCGCATTTGGTGGGACGGCGATGTATTGAGCGAAAATCTTAACGATTGCACCGTATCAAAATGGGCCTATCCGGGCATGCCGGCCGGCAGCTTCAGCAGCTTTACGGGTGAAGGCACTCATTCATGGCGTGACGCGGTCCCGGAGTACGGTGATTTTTTCGGCGACTGGCGCGAAGAATTTCTGTGTGAAAACGCCACCGGCACGTGGATCAGGATCTACACGACCACCATTCCAACGGACAAGCGCATCTATTGCCTTATGCATGATCCCGAATATCGCAACAGCGTATGCGAAAAGGGCTACATTCAGTCGCACATGGTTGATTATTACCTGGGCGACGGGATGTCTGATCCGCCGAAACCGAATATGACCTATCCGGGAGGCATTTCCGCTATTCCGAATACACATTCGACCATCGGATTGCTCGCGACTGCCGGGACCGCTACCATGAGGGTCATGGCCGGTAAATCATATACGCTTCCCGGCATGTCCGCTGGAGCGCAACGTTCTATTTCGGTGTACACTTGCTCCGGGGAGCTCGTGGCGAGAGGTACGGTTAACGGCAACACCGTCAATCTTGGAAAACAATTCGGATTGTCCAATTCCATGTTCGTCGTCAAGCTCGACCATGCGGGAGCGCTGTAGGCGAATGCATGGTAATGAATAATCTATATGGTTTTAATTCCTCGAAGCTTGCCTCGACATTTGCCTCACTCCTGCGAAGCGTTATCCCTCTCCACTTGTGGAGAGGGGTGGCTGAAAGCCGGGGTGAGGCGGTTTTAGAGTCCCCGAAGCTTGCTTTGGGGTAGTTATTTGTTCTTTCCGTATACGGGGTTTTTGTATGAAGTTCAAACATCTTGTATCCAATGCAATCCTGGTTCTTTGCATTGTTTCACTGTCCGTCTATTCCCAGCGGATCATGGAAAGACTCGGCCGGGGCCTCGTGGTGGCCAACGCGGGCGGCGCGACCAAATATTTGTCCTGGCGGTTATTAGGCCCGGAACAGGGAACGGACATCGCCTTTAATGTCTACAAGGGCGGTACTAAACTCAACGCCACGCCCATAGCCACTTCAACTAATTATGAGGACAACAGTGCCGGATCCGGCGACTATACGTTAAAAGTCGTGGCTGGAGGCGCTGAGCAGTCGGAAACGATCAAACCGATGTTGGTACTGCAAAGCAATTACCTTGAAATGCCGCTCAAAGCCGCACCCGGCAGGTCTGTCAAGTTCGGTTGTGTGGGCGATCTCGACGGGGACGGCGAATACGAATATGTCGTGGACCGGCAGCAGAATAACCAATCCCAGTATGTCGATGCATACCACAGGGACGGCAGGTTCCTGTGGCGGATTGATATGGGCCCCAACAGCACGAATACGAGCATGTCTACACCCGGTGCGGCCACCATCGGTTATGGGCATTCCGACAATGAAGCAGTGTATGATATCGATTGCGACGGCAAAGGCGAACTCCTGCTCAAAGTGGCCAATGGCACTATTTTTGGGGATAACAAAGTCCTGAACGCGACGACAAATGCAAACGACGCGTTCATCACCGCGATCGACGGAATGACCGGCGCGGAAAAAGGCACGCGCATCCTGGTGCCAAATGATAATCCCACTATTGGGGTCCCAACCGGGCATTTTGGAATCTGTTATTTTGACGGCGTGCATCCAACCCTGATGTTTAAAGCAAAATGGGGGGGGACGAAGGCTATGGCGGACATGGCGTTTGATTTTAAAAACAACGCCTGGTCGCTGCGATGGAAGGTCCTGGATGACCCGATAAAAGACTATACCAACAACCACCAGATCAGATGTCTCGATATTAATGGCGACGGCATTGATGAAGAAGTCAACGGCGGATATGCGAGGGATAAAGATGGCAAGCTCATCTGGAATATGACTTCTCAAGGCATCATCCACGGCGACCGGTGGCACATAGGCAAGTTTGATCCCAGCCGGTCCGGACTGTTGGGTTTCGGCATTGGACAGAATGCTACCTATGACTGGTATGAATATACCGCAGACAGCGGCAAAGTAATTCGAAAGCAGGGTGTCGGTGGAAAAGATCTGTCGCGCGGGGATTGCGGGGACGTCGACCCGGCCTCCCCGGGATATGAATGCTGGACAGGCAATGTGGTGTTCAACATGGCGAATTTGACCGGTTCGCAAATAGGGTCCGGTACGCCGCCGCAAAACTTCCGGATATGGTGGGACGGCGATGTACTGAGCGAGCAGCTGGACGGGGGCACGATATCAAAATAGGCTTATCCGAGCATGCCTAGCGGCGGCGCCTTCAGCAAAGTGACGCTCCCCGGCATCTTCGCGGCCGGCAGCAGGCCTCCTCTTTACGGCGATATGTTCGGCGACTGGCGCGAGGAGTTGATGATGGAACAATCCGGTGGCGCGACGCTACGGATCTACACGACCACGATCCCAACGGAAAAGCGTATCTATTGTCTTATGCACGATCCTGAGTATCGAAACGCCATATGCGAAAAGGGGTATACGCAATCCCGCTTCCTGGATTATTACCTTGGCGAAGGGATGATTGACCCGCCGAAGCCTAACATGACGTATCCTGATGGCGTCCCGGAGATTATTCCGAATACGCGTTCGACCATCGGGCTTCTGGCGACTACCGGGACGACTACCATGAAGGTCATGGCCGGCAAATCATACACACTTCCCGGCGTGTCCGCCGGAGCGCAGCGTTCGATTTCGGTGTATACCTGCTCGGGGGAGCTCGTGGCGAATGGAACGGTAAACGGGAACAGAGTCAATCTGAGAAAACAATTCGGATTGTCCAATTCCATGTTCGTCGTCAAGCTCGACCATGCGGGAGGAATATAAGTTAAAACGGTTTTAGGATTGACATCATCACGAAGTTGGTGGCAGTTTGTTATCAACGCCCCCCCAAGGTTCCCTTGCCCGCAGGGGGAGGGGAACGCCCCCCGGCCCCCGCAGGTTAGGGGCGTAAAGAATCAATCAAGGACAGGTTTTTCTTTGCGATGCATTTATGAAGATAGGAACACTATGATGAAGGCGCGCACACTGCGCTTGTTGATAAGCGGCCTGCTTTTCGGCCTTAACCTTTGCTATGGGGAAAGCGGCGCGGACAATGATACGAGCAGTAAAGTTTCCGTTGCCACCGGTGGTTTCGTAGGATTCGAAAACGGCCAGATAGTGAAAGGAGTATCCGGTAAATCCTCAATTCAATTCGACAAAGGGTGGCAGGAACGGATGTTGGTGCAGTTCACAAGCAATTTTACCTATAAGGAAAGGCTTCGGTTGATAATGGCCGTAGAGGGACAGCTTGGATTTTCGTTTCCGCAGAGCGTCAACGATATAGATAACCAGCTTCCGCGCTTTTGGCTGTATCCGGCTGATGTATCCGTTACCTACACCTTGGGGAATACGGCACAGCCGTATCTGCAATTCGGCTTTGGATATTTTCCCTTCAAATACGACAAGTACGTACGGAATTTAGGCGAATTTTTATTTAGAAGCGGTACCTATCCGCCCTATATCATCAATAATTTTAACGCGCCCTTCGCCCGTCTTCTGGGTTTCAGGGCAAGCTCCACGCTCTTTGGAAGCCTCCGGCAGGACCTGCTCTTTACAAGCGACGCGGCCATTTTTCCCACTCAGGATTTTTCTTTGTCCTATTTGACTCATTATACGGTCGCGGGCTGTTTGGAAATCGGCGCGGGCATTAGTCTGGCCCATTTTTTTTCAATCGAACAACAGTTGACGTCTCCCACGCAATTCCCCGATACCATGGATCCGACACGGGAAAAAATGGCTATGTACATTACCGAGAACGGCGATACCGCGTATTACTCGTTTAAAGGAATCAAGCCGGTCGCCATGTTCAACTTCGATCCGAAGCCTTTGCTTCCTTTGTCATGGTCGGCTGTGCTCGGCAAGGATGACGCCGTACTCTACGGCGAAGTTTGCGTTATCGGATGGGAGAATTACAAGAATTATAACACCGATACGAACGTCGCCCGCTCGCTCGATTATTCCGACCGGCTGGACAGGACCGTCGCTATGGTCGGGCTGAACATCCCTGTGTTTAAAACGCTGGATGCGCTTTCACTGGAATTTGAATATTTTCCGACTCCGTCCAACAGTTACAAAAACGTAATCGATTTGAATTTGCCGGTATATTTTTATGATCCATCAAAAAAAAATTCCCCTCTTAAATGGTCGTTGTACGCGAAGAAAACATTTTTTAATCGATATAGTATCATAGGCCAAATTGCCCGGGATCACATGCGGCCTAGCTTTCCTTCGTATATTGACATGGAAAGAGACGACGTTCTTAAAAGAGACAGTGATTGGTGGTGGGTGCTCAGGGCCATGATTAAATTTTAAATAACCTTTTACGGGAGAAAGAATGAATACACGTTTTCTTTTCTTGTGTGTCGCGATTTTCAGCGTTCTATTCGCGGAAACCGCAACCAAAACCAGTCCGCCGTTTGCCTTTCCCAGCGTGGTCGGCGTGATCGGAGCGAGGTCTTTTCAGGGCGCCGATGCGGTGTTTCATTACAGGCCGATCGGCGTTGCCGGAACCAAGGTTGAAATTTCCTGGTCGCTTCCGGTAAAGGCCCTAAGGGGCAGCGTATCCATATTCGACGTTTCCGGCTCGCGTGTCAAGACATTCGACGTCGTTTCCCCCAATGGAAAGGTCCAATGGGATGTTACACGGGGGAACAAAGCGGCGCGGGGAATCTATTTCGCGGCTATTTCGTATGGCGCATGCAAAAAGAATTGCACGATTGTTTTGTACTAACTATAGAAGGAGAAAAATGATGATCAAGAAAATGTGTTTACTGCTCGCGGCGCTGTCAACGTGCGTTTTCGCCATATCCTATCCGTATATTCCCACGGCCATGACGCTGGACACCGTATTCGTTCCCGTCAATATCCTCAACCATACAATGAATGGAAGCGACCATGCGTATACCGGCAAGGTAATCTACAACTTCCGGATCGGCCCGAATGATTCCTTGGATATAAGCCTGGCGTTCGCGCCCGTGGGCGCCGGACCCGCGGCCACGGTAACCGAGGTTAACGGCGTTGCGGGCAATAAGTTTTCCAGAGGCTTCCTGGAAAACATGGCGACAAACGGAGAGAATGAAATACGATTCAAATGCACGATTTCAGGTAATCCGGCCCCGCAATATACCGCCGCGCTGACCATTAACGCCGTTCCCACCAAAATTGAAAAAACGGTTGATAGTTTGATCGCCCTCATGACCAACGACGAGAAAGCGACGCAAACCGCCGGCAACGGCAGCAACCGCGATCAGCCGAACATCGCCCGGCTCGGCATCCCCGGGTACTTCATGTCAAACGGCACGCAGGCGCCCTGCGTCGGATCGACCGGAAACGCGACCGGCATGCCGGGGCCTTCTGCAATGGCCAACACGTTTGATACCGCGCTAATTTACGGAACGGGATTCTGCATCGCCCGGGAATATTGGGCAAAAGGCAAATACATGATTGAAGGCCCGGTTGTGGGTTTACCGATAGATCCCCGCTGCGGCAGGGCCGCCGAAACGTTCAGTGAAGACCCCTTCCTGTGCGGAAAAATGGGAGCGGCCTATATACGAGGAGCGCAGAGTACGTTAATGACGTGCGTTCCGAAACATTTTATCTGTAATGAAATCGAATCAAACAGGAAGAATTCCAGTTCCAATGTAAGTGAAAGAACCCTGCGGGAAATATTCGGTTATTCCTTTGAGCTTGTCTTCAGGGAAGGTCACTCGCTGGGAACCATGAGTTCATATAATTTGGTCAACGGCCTCCATGCCAGCGAGTGCCCTCATACTCTGACCGATCTGCTCAAGTATGACTGGGGACACAGGGGGTATGTGGTTTCGGATATGGGCGGCATGCATACCACCGCGCAGGCCGCGAACGCGGGGCAGGACGTCGAGCTTAAAAATAATACCTTTTTCGGCAGCGCCCTTGCGGCCGCCGTGGCCGCCAAATCGGTTTCGCAGGCAAGATTGGATGATATGGCAAGCAGGATGCTACGCGCGAAAGTATACGCGCAACTTATCGGCAAGATCGGCACCACCACCGGAATCAACCCTCAGTACACTTCGTATCTTATGTGTCAGGCGCATCTGGATACCTGTCTTAAAGTAGGCCACGAGAGCATTGTTCTGGTAAAAAACGACAACAATACGTTGCCCCTGGATAAAACAAAGACCGTCGCGGTCGTGGGCTCATTTGCGAATACCACGCGCTCAGGCGTTGGCGGCAGCGGCGCCGCAAGTTGCGCAGCACCGAACAATGATGTGTCCCCTCTGGCGGGAATAACCGCGAAAGTAGGGGCCGGCAAGGTGACATCATCATGGCAAAACGCCGATGCCGTCATCGTCGTCGTGGGGGTAACCGGAGAAGTCGAAGGATCCGATCGATCCACGCTGGCGATTTCGAGCTCCAGCGACAACTCCCTGGTATCCTCTGTAAAGGCCGCCGGGAAGCCCTGCATAACGGTTATTACCGGGGGCACGGCCGCGTCGCGCGATACATGGTATACCGACGCGAACGCGGTCATCGTGGCATGGTATCCGGGGCAGAGGCAGGGGACGGCGCTCGCGGATATAATCTACGGTGATGTCAACCCGTCCGGAAAACTTTCCTCTTCCTGGCCTGTCAATGACGCCTCCCTTCCCACGTTCAACGCAAACGCGACTACCATTAAATACGAATCGCCCGATACGGGGCATGGGTATCGCTGGTATGACCGCACGGGTAAGGAGGCGTTTCTATCCTTCGGGTTCGGCATGAGCTACACCACGTTTTCATACAACAGCATCAGTGTTAGTCCGGCTAATCCGCATGTGTACGATGATATCATTGTTACGGCCAATATCGGCAACACGGGTTCAAAAGACGGGGATGAAGTCGTGCAGCTTTACGTGTCGGATATCTCGGCGCCCGCGGGATTCCCGAGGCCGGTAAAGGAATTGAGGGGATTCGCGAGGGTTTCCATTACTTCGAAGGGCAGCAAGAATGTTACGTTTACCTTGCGGCCAAGGGAGCTGGCCTATTATGATACGTCGCTTGGTAAGTTTACGATTCATTCGGGTCAGTATAAGATAATGGTCGCTCCGTCTTCGAAGGAGCTTCCCGTTGCCACGACTCAAACCATTACCCTTGCGCCATAGTGAACAGGGAACAGGGAGCAGGGAGCGGTGAAGATTATTTTTCTAATGAGAAGGCCGGTCGGAGAAAGGAAAAACATGAAAGGTCGAATACTTGGGTGCGCGCTTGCAGCGGTTTTTCTGGCAAGTTGTTTTTGTTTTGCGGAAAATCAAGACGTAACGGTTAAAACGACCGGTTCGGCGGCGCTTGAAGCGGGGCAGATCGTGAATGGAGAATATGTCGGCGCGCCCATGACGCCCGACAATCCTTTGACGGCTACAAAAGGCTGGCAGGAGAGATTTTTGTTCCTTTTCGGTACGGATGCCGTCTTTAAAGAGCATATCCGCTTGATAATCAACATCGAGGGCAAGATAGCCTTTGCTTATCCGCAAGCGAAGGAGTCTGACTATATGACTACCCAAGCCCCCTCGTATGTGTTTTCGCCCATTCAAGTGGAGGGCTGCTATAATTTAGGAGATTCGGAAAAACCCTGGCTGCAGGTCGGTATGGGATTTTTTCCCTATAAATTCAATCCCGACGCGCGAAACCTCGGTGAATTCCATTTCAGATCCGGGACCTATCCGCCTTACATAATCACCGATTTCAATCATTGTTACGGCAGGCTGCTTGGTTTACGGGTGAGCAGCACGCTTTTTGAAAACTTCCGGCAGGATCTGCTGTTTACAAGCGAGACACTGATGTTTCCGACCCAGGATTATTCGCTATCGTATTTCGCGCATTATTCGTTGGCGGGTTTCATGGACGTGGGCGCCGGCATCAGTCTTGCGCATTTTTTTCCCATCGGCAATAAGGATTTCTCCAGCGCCGTTAAATCCGACGAAGTGGGTGATCGGTATACAACGGAAAACGGCGATACGTCCTTTTATGATTTTAAGGCGATCAAGCCGTCAATCATGCTTGCCTTTGATTTGAAAAAAATACTTCCATCAATTATCGCGAACGTATTGAGCAAGGATGATTTCCGGCTCTATGGTGAAGCATGCGTTACCGGTTGGGAAAATTTCGAAAATTATGATACCTCCAAGATAAGTTATTATGCAAATCGAATGGACAGGACGCTTCTTATGGCGGGGTTCAATATTCCCACGTTCAAGGTTCTGGATATTCTTTCCTTGGAAGTCGAATATTACTCAAAGAAATATCCCAACAGTTTTAGAAATGTGATTGAAATGAATGTCGCGACGCCTTACTCCAATTATCGTGGTGATTTGTATCCGTGGTATTATTCGATCTATGCGAAAAAGACATTTTTAGACAAGTTTTCCATTGTAGGTCAGATTGCCAGGGACCACATGCGGCCCTATTGTCCGGTTTCAAAAATCGCCGAAAGGGAGGAATCGCTTAAAAAACTGGGTGACTGGTGGTGGGTTTTGAGTTTTATTGTGTCGATGTAGGATGATAAGAGCCATGAGGGAGTACATTACCAGCCTATACTTGGAGAGCGGATCGGCTTCTTGTGGCGCCGGTGCGCCACCTTTGCTTTCCCCAAATTGAGTTCAGCAAAGCTACGGCCTTTGGTTGTAGCTTTGTTGTTGCCGTAAACATAAAAATCATGAAATTGCCGATATTTAATGTAACTTGTTTAAAAACAATGAATAGTTGTAAACAAAATGTTTACTGAAATAATTTATTTTGAATGATTTTTATAATAGTTCGAAAAAAATTATTTAAATTTATAGAGACATCTTTGAGGTATGTGTGAATGGAACCCGGCGTTGCCGGATAATTTCCACATGATAACAGTATGCAGGTAAAGCTTTTTTTAGAAATAAAATAACCTAAACAAGGAGGGGAGCATGTTCAAAAGGCCCATTTTCGCGGGTATGATCACCGCGCTCATTGCTTTAACGGCAATCACCGCGATGGCATATACGGTCCCGGCCAATAATCGGGTGAAATTTAACTTCGACATCGGGTGGAAGCTCAATAAAGGTGACGCTTCCGGTGCCGAGGCAACGGCGTTCAACGACGCTTCATGGAAAACCATCTCCCTGCCCTATGCCTGGAACGAGGATGACGCATTTGCCAAGGGCGTTTCTACGGGAATAGTCTGGTATCGCAAGCATTTTACGATTCCGGCATCCTATGCGGGCAGCAAAGTGTTCGTGGAATTCGAAGAGATCAGGCAGGCGGGCGAAGTCTACTGCAACGGAAAGCTGATCGGCCGGTCTGAAAACGGCGTTTCGGCGTCGGGGTTCGATATAACGTCGAACGTAAATATCGACGGTTCCGATAACGTGGTCGCGGTAAAAACCGACAACTCCAGCAGCTATACGGAAGTGTCATCAGGCACCAACTTTCAGTGGAACCGGGGTTCCTATACGACCAACTTCGGAGGCATTACACAGAACGCGTATCTGCATATAACCCCTAAATGCTATCAGACGTTGCCGCTCTCCGTAAACCTTAATACGCTGGGAGTGTACATTTACGGAAAAAATTATGTTGTAAACGGCGGCAGCACGCCTACGATACCCACCGGCAGCGCGGATATAACCGCGACCTCCCAGGTGAAAAACGAATCCGGCGCGTCGCAAACGGTCAGTTACCAGGTCGATATCGTGGACAAGGACGGTACGCTTGCAAAAACGCTTACCGGGACCGACCAGACCATCGCCGCGGGCGCAATTGGGACGGTAACGGCGACGGGCAACGTGACGGGCTTGAATTTTTGGAGTATAGGACATGGATATCTTTATGATGTGTATACCATGTTGAAGGTAGGCGGAACGGTTACCGACGTTGTTAAAACGAGGACCGGGTTCAGAAAAATGGATTACAGCAACGGAATCGCAAAAATCAACGACCGGATGATGCATTTGAAGGGCTTCGCGTGGAGAAGCCAAAACCCCTGGCCTGCTATCGGCGACGCGGCGCCTATGTGGATGGTCTGTTTTCAGGACAGTCTCTTGCTGGATGTGCATGGGAACGCCGTACGGCCCATGCACTGCGCCGCGCTGCGCCAGGAAATCGAGGCCGCCGATCTTATGGGGGTGACCTATGCGATGCCCGCGGGTGACGCGGAATCGGACGTGACGGGACGTCAATGGGACCAGAGAAAAGAAGCGATGAGGAATCAAATGGTTTACAGCAAAAACAATCCCAGCGTGCTCTGGTATGAAGCGGGAAATTCCGATATTACCGACGCGCAGATGAAGGAAATGATCGACACCATGACCAAATACGATCCGAACGGCGGACGTTTGACTGGGTGCCGGGGTATGGTGGGCAGTAAAGTCGCGCAGTGGGGCGGTGAAATGATGTATGTCAACAAAAGCAAGACAACACCGCGTTGGATGACCGAATACTGCAGGAATGAAAGTCCGAGGAGATGGTGGGATGAATTCTCCCCCCCCGAATATCATGTGAACGACGTCGGTACGGCATCCATTGCCGGGTACAACATGAACCAGGATTATTTTATCCAGGAACATGTCGCGCGCTGGTATGATTACTGGACCGAACGTCCGGGCACGGGCAGCGGTCCGGGTACGAGGTATAATCAGGGCGGCGTGAAGATCGAAATGGTTGAAGGAACGACCTTCGCCCGCAGCGCCGAGAATTACCGCCGCAGCGGCATCTGCGACGGCATGCGCATACCGAAGGATGTTTACGGGGCGTTTAAAGTCATGTGGGACGGTTGGATTGAAGTCGACAATAAGGATGTATACATCGTCGGCCATTGGACGTATCCGGCCAATACCAAGAAAAATACCGAGTACGTGGTGTCCAATTGCGACAAAGTGGAATTATTCGTCAATAACGTTTCCAAGGGTTTCGGAACCCAGAGTAAAAAGTTTTTATTCACTTTTGCGAACGTGCCGTACGCCGCCGGAACCATCAAAGCCGTGGGCTATACCGCGGCGGGAACCAAGGTGGCGGAGGACCAGCGGGTCACCGCGGGCGATGCGGCTAAAATAGTAATGAAGGCGCATGTCAGCCCCGCGGGACTCAGGGCCTCGGGCTCCGATTTCGCGCTGGTTGATGTTGACATCCAGGACGCGGCCGGCAACTGGTGTCCAACGGCGAGCAATACGATCACTTGGGCGGTTACCGGGCCGGCCGAGTACCGGGGCGGGATGGCCGGGAACCATTCCGGTAATTATATCCTCGCGCCGAGTTTTCCCGTCGAGTGCGGAAAGAGCAGGATATCGGTGCGCGCTTCTTCCACTCCGGGAACGATCACGGTTACCGCTTCGTCCAGTGGTTTAACGGGCGCGTCGGTCACCCTTACCTCTTCCGCGGTCCCCGTTACCGGCGGTTTGACGTCCGTCATGCCGACCGATGGCATACCCTTAAACCTGCCGCCATTGCCGCCGTATCAACTGCTCAATCCCGCGCCGAAGACCATAGCGGTGACCTCCACTTCGGGAGGCAGTACCTACGATGACAACGAAACCACGAGCTGGTCCGGTTCATCGATTACCTATGATTTAGGTGCCGCCCAAATGGTCAGTTCGGTCCATATAAAGTTTACCGACTTTAAGGCGGCGGCTCACGGTATTAAGATTACCGTGGGTTCGACGCAGGCGTTTAGCGGAACGACGACCACGGGCCTTGGTTACTGGACCACGTCGTTTCCCCCGGTGTCGGGAAGCACGGTTACAATCGCGGCCACGAGCGGCAGCCTCCCGATTTATGAAACGGAAATATACGGGCCCGGCGCCGTAGGCGTTCAACCCGCGGAAGAACGCGTCGCGGTTTCTCAAAGTTTGATAAAAAAATATAGCGACAGGGTAAACATCGTATTGCCCGGCGCGGATTATAGCGTTCATGTGGTCGATCTGTTCGGAAGAATCGTTGTGGCCAATCAGCGTCAACAAAAAGACGTTTCCAAATTGGTCTCGATTTCAACGAGTAAGTTGGCTCGAGGCGTCTATGTTGTCGATGTAATGAAAGACAAACAACACGTTCAGAAGGAAGTATTGTTCGTCCAGTAGGCCGGCGAAGCATTTAGATTTAAAATTTGACATCTGCGTTTCCCTTCCCCCGCAATGCCCCCTCCGCGGGGGCGGGGTATTCGTGGATGTCAATTAATATTGGGATCAAGGCGTCCGGCGTTACGAATCATGGCGGGGAGCCTTATCTGAAATATCCATGTAAATCTTGAATCTTTCGGATACGATCAGTACAATGAAACAAATCCTATTCTCCTGAAAAAACAGGGGAATTCCTTTAATCCGGTTCATGCGGGTTAATTCAACACTTTTGTTAGGAGGAATCATGCGGTTTCGTAAGGATGTGCTATTGCTGGCGCTTGTCTTGTGTACCGGGGTCGTTTTAGGCAGTTCGTCGGACGCTTCGATTTTTTGGGTATACGGCTCCGATGAAGCTCCGTATTCCGGAATTGAACTCGTCGATACTTCAAGCCTGGGGCCGCCCTTCGATTCAGCCATCGGCATTCCTCCTCAACTGGAAATCAGGGAAGACAATTATGATACGACCGCAAGCATTATGCATTATTTTTCTTTTAAGTATCAATTTAAAAAAGGCTGGTCGGGCTTTAAATTGATGTGGGAAGAGCGCGACTGGACTTGGGATGCGACGCCATACGATTCCTTGGTTATTAAGTACATCGGTCCTTTACAGTCCCATAAGGTGGATATTTGGTTTGGAGAAACCTATGACCGTTATGCGGCGGCGTTCCTGGACAGTATCGGATCGTTACCGTCGAATTATGCCGCAACGTACTCTTCAAGCGCATGGAAAACAGTAACGATTCCATTTCCTCACGCGTCTGACTCGGCCGATAGAACGCAAGTCCGGGAGATCAGGTTTATTATTCATAACGCGGCGGGAACTACGTCGCTGACCAGCGATACGGGCAATTTCAGTTTTGATAAAGTAGGTTTCAAGAAAGCGAACAATTCCGGAATCAAGGCCTCTTTAAATCGCCAATCGTTGAAAAACAACCGGATGTTTTTCACCCCCGCGACCGGCGGGACCGCGAACCTGTCGATATTTTCCTTGAATGGAATACTGCTTGCCGATAAAAAAATTTCCGTTTTAGCGGGGAAAAGCTATTCGATACGGCAGTTTACTTCGGCGCATGCGAACGTGTCCGCTTCACAGGTAACTATCGTGAGGATAAACGGCGCGGGGATCAATGTTCACGAGATGATGCGATAGGACGCAATACGGATTATCCGCGCGAAAAGCGCGGATAATCCCTGAATACGGAAATGTATCCGCCTTTGGCGGATGAGCAACATCAGTTAATCCGGAAGGGGAGCCATCATGAAATTATTTGCTTTACTGACAATAACCTCGCTTCTAATCGTTCCTGTTTTCGCGGAAACCGCGGTAAAATCCAGCGCGCCGTTTTCCTTTCCAACGGTCGTCGGCGTCGCGTGGAAAGTTTCTTCATCCGGAAAAGACCTATCGTTCGTCGGGCATACCCGTTTTTCAGGCAGGAAGATCGTGGAGCTTTCGTGGTCAATGCCCGGTACGATGGAAAAAGGAAGTATTTCCATTTTTAACCTTGCCGGCGCTACGATTAAAACGTTTCCCGTGGGTTCAAGGGAAGGCAGCGTTTTGTGGGATGCCGGATCCGGGAAAAAGGCCGCCAAGGGAATTTATTTCGCAAAGTTGACCTGCGGAAACTATAAAAAGAACGTGAAAATCATCATCAACTGACACAAGGAAAAAAAATGATACAACGGATATTTTTATCGGTAACGTTTTTTACAGCGTTGACGTTTGCAACACCGACGGCCATCGACACGATTCTGGTTCCGGTGAAAATCATCAAATGCCTGAGCATTACCGCGCAGGGCGCCGATTCGGTGTATGCGTATACGGGAAAAGTCAATTATGCTTTGAAAGTAGGCGATCAGGATTCATTAAATGTGGCGCTTGATTTCGTTCCGGTCGGCGGCGGGGCGGCCGTCACGCCGTATCAAATATCCGGAGACGCGGGAACCAGAAGCGTCGTCAATGGAATCAACGGTCAAAATTCGATATACTTCAAGTGCAGAATCACGGGACGTCCCGCGGCGAGCTACACCGCGCGCGTGACGATTGCCTTGGACACGAGCCGGATCGAAAAAATCACGGACAGCCTGGTAAGTCTCATGTCAATGCAGGAGAAAGTGGACCAACTGCATGGGACCGGCACCCGCTCCTCGGCCGACAATGCGCGACTGAATATTCCGGGTTACTATATGTCGAACGGGCCCGCGGGAGTATGCACCGGATCAAGCGGCACGGCGTCGTCCTTTCCCGGAGGCTCGGCCGTTTCATGCACTTTTGATACCGCCGTTATCTACCGGATGGGCGCGGCGCTCGGCAAGGAAATCTGGGCTAAGGGAAGATATATCCTCGAGGCTCCGATGATAAATATTGTGCGCGATCCGCGCGGAGGCAGGAACTGGGAAACATTCGGGGAAGATCCGTATCTCGCCGCGCGCTTGAGCGTCGCCTATTGTTCGGGAACGCAAAGCGTGAATTGCGTGGTCATGCCTAAACATTTTGTTTGCAATGATATGGAAACGAACAGGACGCTTTACAGCTCCAGTATCGGTGAAAGGACATTGCGAGAAATTTACGCCATGCCCTTTGAATACACGGTCAAGGAAGCCAAGGCATGGTCGATCATGAGCGCGTATAATAAAATAAATGACGTCTATTGTTCCGACAATCCGCACACGCTTACCGATATTCTGAGAACCGATTGGGGTTTCCGGGGGTTCGTGTGTTCGGACTGGAATTCAGTCAAGTCGACCGTCGCGGCCGCGAATGCGGGACAAGACGTTGAAATGCCCGGCGCCACTTATTTCGGCACGGCGCTCCTCAATTCCGTAACGCTTAGCCAGGTTACAAACGACCGTCTCAATGATATGACAAAACGAATAGTTCGCGCGAAGGCATGGGCGGGCGTTATCGGCAAACTTGGAGCGGCCGTTACACAGCATACCAACGATCTTAAAAGCTCGGCGCATCAGCAGCTTGCGCTTGAACTTGCGCACAAGTCAATTGTTGTGGTAAAAAACGATAAATTCGGGACGGAAACGGCCCCCGTGCTGCCTCTGGATAAAAGCAAAACCGTGGCCGTTGTCGGTCCCTATGCCAATATAACGCGGCTGGATGCGGCGGGCAGCGGTAAGACATGTCCCTATTTAATGGTGCCGCCTTTGCAGGGGATTACCGAAAAAATCACGTCCGCCAAGGTTCTCGATTCCTCGCAATGGCGAAACGCCGACATCGTGATAGCGTGTTTGGGAGTATCGGGAGAGGGAGAGGGGAGCGACCGCAATACGGCGGCGTTGGAGCCTCCCAGCGGTCAATTAGGCCTCGTCAACGCCATAATGACTGCCGGGAAAAAGTGCATTGTTGTATTGACGGGGGGAAGCGCGGCTGTACAGGATGCATGGTCGAATGCTCCGGCCGTCGTGGTCGCGTGGTACGGCGGAGAGGAGCAAGGACATGCGTTGGCGGACATTCTTTATGGAGACGTCAATCCGTCTGGGAAATTATCGGCAACATGGCCCGCGGCCGCGAGCCAACTCCCTCCGTTTACTTCGGCGGGTAATATCGTCCAATACGAAAGCGCCGATACCGGCAGGGGATATCGCTATTACGACAAATGCAACTTAAAGCCATTGTACGCGTTCGGCCATGGCCTCAGCTACACGACCTTCGAATACAGTAATCTCAGAATAACCCCGAATCACCCGTATGTGGGTGAGGACGTCGTTGTTTCGGTGGACATCACCAATACGGGCGCCATGGCGGGAGACGAGGTAGCGCAGCTCTATGTGCATGAAAACAATCCCGATATGCCGCGTCCGGTAAAGGAACTGAGAGGGTTTGCGCGAGTCACCATCGCTCCCGGACCGACCCAGACCGTGTCATTTACATTGCGTGAGAGGGAGTTCGCCTATTGGGACACGGGAAAGAACGCTTTTATCGCCAAGCCCGATGTTTATACCGTCTCGGTCGGCCCGTCGTCGGACAATCTTCCTCTTACCGGGACCGTTACCTTACAGTCGCCGTGGTAGAAAAAAGTTCGGCGGTTTTCGGTCATGGAGTAAAACCGTTGACGATTTCATTCAATAAAAGAAAAGGTACTGCTATGCTGTTTCTTTTGAATAGGTTTATTTCCTGCCACAGCCTTTGGTGGCGGCGCTTGACCGCGCCCGTGACGATACTATCGTTTCTGATGTTGCTTTCGTGCAATGAAAACAACCCCGTGAAAAAGAATCCGGTTTTTTCCGTTATTTATAATGGTAATGGAAATACGAATGGCGGCGTACCGGTGGATAATACTACCTATGCGCAGGGGGCAACGGTAACGATAAAAGGCAATACCGGATTTTTGGAAAAAACCGGCTACAATTTTACCGGATGGACCGTTATAGCGGATGGAAGCGGAAAACTATATGCCGCGGGCGCGGATACGCTTATTATGGGCAATGAAAATGTACTATTGTATGCCGCGTGGGCGCCTAAACTGCCATCCGAACTTGAGGGAACCTGGGATGGCATGAACGATAACGGTATCGATCAAACTCAATGGACCTACACCATGGCGCTTGATTCCATCAGCATTGACGCCGACGCTCAGGAAAAATACCGCGGAACATTTACGCTTGATACAACCGTTTCGCCCCGGCATATCGATATTGCCATATCGGAAAGTTCAACGGCCTCGTCTGTGGGGAAAAAAATTTCGGCGTTATATCGCTTGTCGGGAAATATAATGAAAATTACGGCGAATGATCCGGGTTCCTCGCGGCCGGAAACGCTGGATTCTCCAACGCCGGCTATAACGCTGATTTTGCGCTGAAACACACGATAGCTTCACGAAAGGAAGAGTATGCGATTGATGATGATTGCGGTGACGGGTGTTCTTGTATTGACGGGTTTTTGCATGGCCGATTCTACGGCCACCCATGACTGGAATTTGAAACAATCCGGGTTTCTTGGATTGGAAAATGGGGCAATCGTTCATGGTATTCAAGATGACAATCACGCGAACAATGGCCGTGAAATTACCAAATCATGGCAGGAACGGCTTCTTTTCAATTACGGCAATGAACTTTCGCTGAGTCAAAGACTGCATCTCTACATGACGGTTGAATGCCAGATGAGTTTCAGCTATCCCTACGATCAATATGCCGTTTGGGAAGGGCATCAGCCGCAGTTTTCGTTTTATCCGGAACGGGCGGAAGCCTTGTATTCATTTGGAGACCCTGATGCGCCTTTTTTAAAAGCAGGCTTCGGCTATTTTCCTTTTAAAACCAATCCTGACGCTAAAAATTTGGGCGATTATTTATTCAGGACGGGCACCTATCCGGTCTATGTGATCAATTATTTCAACCGTCCGTATGCCCGCTTGTTGGGAGTCCGCGCGAGCAGCACGCTCTTTGAGGATTTTCACCAGGACCTTTTATTGACAAGCTCAAACCTGCTTCCGCCGCTCGTCGATTTGACCCTGTCGTATCTGGCAAGTTATTCCATTTTTAAAGTGGTTGACGTCGGGGCTGGAATCAGCGTATGCCATCTGGTCACCGTTGATGACAAAATAACGACCCCGCAAAATCCCGGTTCCACGTATAAGGATATAAACGATTCCACGCAATACTACACGTTCGCGGGTATCAAGCCCATGGCCAGGTTCGCCATAGACCCTAAACCGCTCATTCCATGGAAAGGGTTCGGCAAGGATGATTTCCGGTTGTACGGGGAAGTCTGCATTTCGGGTTTGCAAAATTACAACAATTATGACGCCAAGGTCGATACCGCGGCCGGCGGAATAGGCAACTATTACGCGGATAGAAAAGACAGGACCCTGTATATGCTGGGAGTCAACGTCCCTACCTGTAAAGTGCTGGACGTTTTGTCGGGTGAACTTGAATGGTATCCCAACCGCTATCCCAACAGCGGCCTCTATATGTTCGGTCAGTCAAACCAGTCCATACCGGTGCCGAGTCTGCTTCCCAGCGGCGGATCGGGCAAAGTGTATCCTTTGTTCTGGTCGATCTATATGAAAAAGACCATTGTCGATAGATTCTCGGTTGTTCTGCAATTCGCCCGCGACCACATGCGTCCGATCAATAATAATTACCAATACCAGTATACTGAGGATGTTCTCGAACGCAAAGGCGACTGGTGGTGGGCGTTCAGGCTGAACGTGAAATATTGATAAAGGCGAATATAAAGAAAAGGGGAATGTTCGTAAACGATTGAATGAAGCGTGGGGGCGGCTTTCATCATCATGAAAAACCGTCTATGAAAAACAAGGAGGGAGAGAAACGGCAGGAAATCGAATGTTTGTAAAGGTTCGGCGCAAAAGTGACTTTTGTTTGACTGTAAGTACAAATGATTCATTTCACCTTTTCACGAAATCAAAGGAAGTACTATGAAATCAAGTTTTCTATTAAAAGGAATCGCCCTGGCTGCGGGATTGTCGACGGTTTTGTTGGTGAGTTCATGCAGCAACGTTCAGCCGGTCGGCGTTGGAAATTCTGAAGTGACGCAGACCGCCGCTACTGTACTAGCGCCCTCCGGCGTTGACTTGGATTGGAGTTCCAGTTATGGAACGCCGCATGTGCATTGGCACAATAATGCGCCAATCCCTGCGGAAATCAGAATCGATAGAAGCACTGATAATAAAAATTGGTATGACTGGGACCACGTTACTGATGGCGGCTCAGAATATTGGGATTATGAGTATCCGACGAATCCAAAGCATATCAAAGTTTATTATCGTATACGCGCGGAAAACGGTGCCTCCCATTCGGCTTGGGTTATTCCGAAACACGCGTATGTTTACACGCCTAATTAATCAAATCGAACGGATGTTCGTCGTCGGGCATCCATGATTACGGGATGACAAAGGGTATCGTTGCGCCGAACCTTTTATTTCATCCATAAATATCCGAAATAGGAGAATGAACAATGAAAATAAATAAAATAGTAAAAGGAACGGTCCTGGTATCGGGGCTTTCCGCCGTTTTATTGATGAGTTCCTGCAGTAACGTTCAGCCGGTTAGTGTTGGGAATACTGACTTGACGCAGACCGCCGCTACCAAACCGGCTACGCCGACGAATTTTGCCGTGACGCTCGATCAGAACTATAGCACGATAAGTATAACATTTTCTTCGAATTTAAAAAACGTAACGGGATTCTGGTTGGAGAGAGGCTTTGACGGCAAGAATTGGCCATGGCAGGATCATTACCTGAGTCCCATTTCACCGTATCTATATTTGGACTATGAAATAGCTCGTGATGTTAAGTATTATTACAGGGTTTGCGCCAGTAATAATGGCACAAATTCAGCTTGGACATCCGCCAAGGCTTTCAATTTACTTACGAATGATATTCTCAGCGCTACGTATGTACTTCTTTCAAAAGGACTTGATCTGCAGTGGACCGTTACTAAATCCTCGAACTTTTACGTCGAACGTTCGACAAACTCCGGGGCGTCTTATAGTAAGCTCAGCGGAACAATATCCAAAAGCGGGACCTATTGGCATATAGCGGACCCCAACTTTAAAACCGGGCAAGGCGAAATATTCCGATACCGTGTTCGTGTCCAGAAAGCGTCGGATGCCTATTGCGAATGGACCTATGTCCATCCAATTGACTAATGTAAACAAGGAAACTATTTAAACCGGACGCCCGCCTTCGGGCGTCCATGCAAAGTAAGGGGGAGGGGAAGAAGCGGAAAGCAATTGAATGTTTGTAAAGGCTCGGCGCAAAAGTGACTTTTGTTTGACTGTAAGTACAAATGATTCATTTCACTTTTTCACGAAATTAAAGGAAGTACTATGAAATCAAGTTTTCTATTAAAAGGAACGGCCTTGATATCGGGCTTATCCGCCGTTTTATTGATGAGTTCATGCAGCAACAATGTCCAACCGGTTGGTGTTGGGAACACGGAATCAACTCAGGTAGCCGCTACGGTCGCTCCGCCAAGTAATCTTGCCGTGAGCAATGCTAGCGGCACGATACTATTGAAGTGGAAGACCAATGTCTCCGCAAGTACCCTGTTGTGGACGCATATATGGAAAAGGAATATACCTGCCGGCGTGTGGGTTGATTGGGATATAGTTGACGCTCCCGGCGCCAGCTACACGGATTACGAATTCGGGTATGATGAAGATATTCAGTATGGAGTCCAAACATGTATTAAACCTGAAAAAGCGGACGGAACCCCCAGCGGTTCATCGAGTATCGTCTCCATACATTGGGTATATTTCAGCTCTCTCCCCGTTTCGTGGTATTTGGATCCCGGTATCATCGATATAAGTTGGTCGGGTTGGGCCGGATTTGCAAACAATTTACAGACCGCCTTTGAAGTCCAAACGTCTACCGATAAGGGTAAAACATGGAAGACGTCAAGCTTCGGCAAGACTATATCAAATGTTAGAATTGCCTATAAGACCGGTTATAAATACCGTCTTCGCGCCGTTAAAAAGTCGGGCTCGACCTATACCGGTTTGGGAGATTGGGCTGCAATTTACTAAGCTAACAGTAAACGGTTTGAAACGGACGCCCGCTTGTCGGGCGTCCATGATTACGGGATGACAAAAAGAAACTTAGCGCCGAATCTTTCTTTACAATCATCCATTGAAAATCAAGTCTCCAAATTTGAAGTACCTGCGCATCGCGCGTAGGTACTTCAAATAGACACTATAGGGTTTCAGTACAGCACAGCGGGATTGGAGAATATATACCATTGAAGATTCTCGGATATAAATCCTTTTAAGCCTTTAAATAGAATTGAGGGTGTATATGGTCAAATTCAATGGCGTTCCAAATCGTTCCTTTTCTTTAACGTTCCTGTCCATAGCAAGGGTGATTCCTGCCTTTGCCATGGCGGTAGCGTCTCTCTTGACTGCGCTTTATGCGCAGCCCACCAAATTCGATTTCGGAACCGGGACCCCGGCGCCGGGCTACACGAAAGTGACGCCTACCACCGTCTATTCCTCTTCACAGGGCTACGGGTTTGAGCAGAAC
>Ga0224523_1000270_pt1 | contig 31125 bp, 28 predicted proteins | sample CFST50metaG_FD_182732 | JGI IMG/M metagenome (GOLD analysis project Ga0224523, IMG submission 182732) | Peat soil microbial communities from Stordalen Mire, Sweden - C.F.S.T50 | ecosystem: Environmental > Terrestrial > Soil > Wetlands > Peat | place: Sweden: Norrbotten County, Stordalen Mire... | reverse complement strand
TCAAGTAAAGAGGGGGAGGACTAATTAACAATTGCCGTCGTTTGAGTTTTTTTCGAAGCAAAATATATCAATGATAGGGCAGAAAGGAAATATTCACTTTGTCATTTCGACAGTAGGGGGAAATCTATAGATTTAAATATTTATAACTATGTTTGTTACCCCCATGCCTTCCTAAAATCAGGATGACGGCAGGTAAGCCCCGACAACTTCTCTCAATGGAAAAAGTTGGCAATTTTTGCCACAAACAATATTTTTGGATATAATGTTGATTCATTAAAATATAACCTTTCGAAACAAAATCTTCCGACACTAAACCATACACTGAAAATTGAATACAGAATTGTTATCTTTGAAAACCTAAAAATCCTGGTGATATAAAATGGACGAAAGTTATTCCTTTACTATAATAGATTTCTTATATTCTCCTATTTTGATCATATTAATATTTATGATAGGATATATAGTTCAGCATAGGAAGAAGGAAGAAAATCCTGTGTACAAATATTATTTACCCGGTCTTGTTGTTAAAGTATTTGCTTCAGTCATATTTCTTTTAATCTATACACAATATTATGGTTATGGAGATACCGTAGATTATATTAAAGGCAGCTATTCCATGTCAGGTTTATTTTTAAAAGATTTCAATCATTATTTTTTAGCAATGACAGGGCAGGCCAAATGGGGTGATGTTTATTTTTATTTTGATAATAATACGACTTTTCCGCCCTACTTTATGTTGAAAGATGAAAATACAAGAGCCGTAATTTATATCACTAGTCTTGTAAATTTAGTTGGTCTCAGAGCTGCTATGCCTACAACGATTTTATTAGCGGCATTTTCATATTTTGGAGTTTGGAAATTATTTCTGTTTTTTACTGATTATTATCCACATCTTCAAAAAAGACTTACAATTGCTGTACTCTTTTTGCCATCATTGGTTTTCTGGGGCTCAGGTGTAATGAAAGACACTTATACTTTTGCTGCTTCAGCATGGTTCATTTATACAATATACCAAATATTTGTTAAAAGGCGAAAATTACTGCTGAATATCTTTCTTGCTCTTATCAATGCACTAATTATTATTAAAATCAAACCTTATATTTTTGTTGCTTTATTTCCGGGAACCATAATTTGGCTGCTTTTCAACCCGCTTGCACGTATTAAAAACAGGTTGCTTGCATTTACAATCATGCCTTTTATCTTTTTATCCTCTTTTTTATTAATTATGGTGGTTTTTACCTCCTTAAAAGGACAACTGGGTGATTACAATGATATGGACAAAGCAATAGGTAAAGCGAAAGTTATTCAGGAAGACCTTTCACGTTCTGAACAATACGGAACCAATTCATATAATATTGGGAAGATAGACGGTACTTTAGTTGGATTAATAAAGGTTGCACCAACGGCGATCATTGCAGGAATGTTCAGGCCTTTTCTGTGGGAATCTAAAAATCCGGTAATGCTGATTTCCGGGTTAGAGAACTTTTTTATTTTAATTATAAGTCTTTATTTACTTATTCGTTTAAAGTTCTTTCGATTTTTCCAATTCGTGTTTTCAGATCCAATTCTAATATTCTCTTTTTTATATGTTATTTTATTTATGTTTGCTGTTGGATTGGCATCTGCAAATTTTGGTGCGCTAGTGCGTTATAAAATCCCCGCACTGCCTTTTCTGGTTGCAAGCATTTTCATTATGCTTGATAAGTACAAAAAGTACAAAAGTAAAGCGGATATACCGGCTGAAGAAAGTGAGGATCAAAAGAATTTGATAAATGAGTAATTATCAATCATAATTAATCAATAACCAAACAGCTTAACAACAAAATAACCACTTTCTCAATTACCAATCTTCTGAAAATTTATCTATTTAACTTTCTATAAATATTATAAATAAATTCCAGTTTTGCCTGATCATTTGGATAGTTTTTGTAGGTCTTTGGAGTCAATCTCATAATTTCATTCAATTCTTCTATTGTAATACAAAGTTTTTTACAAAGGTATTTTTTATCATCTTCCACGCTTTCAGTTTCAAAAGGCTTTTTAGATAATTCTGATAAAGCCTCAATTCGTGACATCTCACCAGCACATATCTGAGTTGAGTATGTCGCACGTCGATAGTCAATACCAAATTTCTCTGGCAACAGATATGACTGTACAAACTTAGTATAGATTGATTCATGATGTTTACCACCATAGTTCTTCCAGTCAAGCTCTTTTTCCAGAACATTCATAGCCTCCTGTTTATTGTAAGGAACATAATTTAAAGGATAAATCATCCTGATTCCTTTTATAAACTTATAATACATTTCTTTTTCAAATCCAAATGTTGGAAAAGTTTTCAATTTCTTTTTTCCAAATTGCAAATGCACCGCTTTTAAGAATTTTACATCCTTTGCATTGTAATGCCAGCTTTTCGGAAGTATGCCTTCGGTTGCAAAATTGCCGCCACTGAAAATATATTTAATGTTATATTTTGCTGCTACTTTATGCATGGCTGCGGGAATTGCAATATCAGTAGGTGTTTCAGCTTCGGGAACTGATGCCTTCAGGAAAGCCAGCTGAAGGTCGCGGAACTCCTCCCAGTCAAGAACTTCTGTAATAAGATCTATATTGAGTTTCTTAAGAATTTTTTCAATGTTACTAACTGCGAGCTCGGAATTCCATCCATTATCCATATGAACAGCCAAAGGTCTTAATCCCATTTTTTTTGCGAGATAAGCAGTATATATGCTGTCCACACCGCCACTCACTCCTATCACACAATCGTAATCTTTATTTTTACCTGATCGTTTTATCCTATCCAGGAGTTGGGATAGCTGAATATCACTCGCCTCACCCTGATATACCCTCTTGGATGTTTTTTCAAAATACTCATTGCAATGGTTACAGTACCCTTTATCATCGAAGCGTATATTGGGATCACTTGTATCCATTACACAGCGCACACATTGCTGATAAATAATCTCTTTTTCACATAAATAATTATGAATAATATCTACCAGTTTCTGAGTTTGTATTTTGCGCGAGAATTGCTGCGTATTTTCAGATCGGCAGGCAATAAAACCACTTAATTTAAATTCTTCATATAAATCACTTAATATCTTTTTTAAATGCAATTTATCTTTTACAACAATACCTGATTTGGTTTCATTTATTATATCCTCCTGCAGATGCTGATTCTCGGACTCCGATACTTCTAAATTGTAATACTTCTTTTTAAGTTCATTTGCATCAGGATCATCACTATAGCATAATAATATTTTTCGTTGCAGTGCCAGATAATCATAAATTTTGGTGCCAGTGTATGAGAAGTAATTAAACAATAAAAATAAATTTTCAGCAGCTAGTTTTTGCAATAATATTTCATTCGGCATTTTGGGAAAAATATTTACCACAGCTAATAAATTCGGGTAAGATGTCTGTATGATTTCCCTTAATTCACTTTCAGTATTAATTCCATAAAAATTGACTTGAAAATCTGTAATATTATTTTTTTGAATAAAGTCAGAACATATATTTAGAAAGCTTTCCAGGGGATGCCACTTGTATATGGAGCCAACAAAGGCAATACTGAACTTTCTGTTTGACTGAAGGATATTGCTTGTTTTTGCAATAGCTTCCGGGTCATAGCCATTTGGAATTATATAAAATGGCCTATCTGAAATTAATGAGGCTATTTGTCGTTTAAAAAATTCAGATACCGTTGTAATTGCAATAGCATTTCCTGAATATTTTTTTTCAAAATAAGTATTCCATTTTTTTGTGATACTATTTTCGCTTCTGTATTTGTCCTGTGTCCATGGATCTCTGTAATCAGCTATCCATGGAATCTTATATTTCTTACCCAATTTTTTTGCATATCTGAATAAAATATAAGGTTCACCAGTTGCAATAATAAAATCAATTTTATTCGTTTTCAGATATTCTTTGGCGGCAAAATATATAGAAGATTTTGTTCCAATATTAAATAAAAACTGTCCGAATTCAAAATAAGCTGTAATAATCCTCCTGATAAACTTAAACTTTGAATCCCCGTATTTAAGAAGCAAACGGTTGCTTAAATTGGGTTTATAGGCAGCTTTTACAACTGTTCCATATAAAGTTTCTTCAATCTCAGTTTCAACTGATTTACTCGCCGATATGTAATCCAACTGATTACCATGAATATTGTCCCATTGGCGCGTTATTACGACCGGATAAACACCATACTCTTTAAAATATCTGTACCAGGAAGCTGGCCGTAAGCCTCCAACTGAAACATAAGGTGGAAAATCATAAGCTAAAATCAGTACTTTTTTCATCATCTTCAATTATTACTGCAAATTCCAATCTCGATCTTATCATTAAAGCATCTTCAAACAAATCAATTTTCGCTAAATTAGCAGAAATTTTTTTCATTGCGCAACCTTATATTTATAACCGGATCGTTTCCATGGGGATATGGAGAAGCTTTTATTGAGAGCGAGTTTCCCTTTCTGTCAAAAAGTTTTGACCGTATATGGATAATTTCTAATGAAACACCGAATAATATTAATCGAATACCTGATGAAAAATACCAGGTCCTTTATTTCCCGTATCAACTCACCTTCCCTGAAAAACGCAAATCTGTCAGATACATTTTTACAGAAGATGTGAGAGGGGAAATATACTGTCTCCTTAAAAATTTCAGAACTGGTAAATTGTATAGCCAAATTGCAACACTCCTTAGCAGCTATTTAAAAGGAATTAAATTGTCGGATTTTATTTTTGACAAAATAATAAAATCAAACAACCTTCAAACAAAGGAAACCTGGGTATATTCATACTGGCTTAACGATATGGCAACAGGGATTGCCCTTCTGAAAAAGAAACATCCGGATATCAAGGCCTTCTCCAGAGCCCATCGCTGGGATGTATACCCCGAGCAGAGTCCTATTCATTACCTACCCCTAAGAAAATTTTTAGGAGCAAAACTTGATATGATTTTCGCTATTTCGGAGCACGGTGCCGCTACATTAAAACAAGCTGTAGGCCAGGTAAACTGCGATAAAATATATTGCATCCCATTAGGGGTCAATGGACACGATACTATTAACACGCCCTCCGATGAGAAAATTCTCACTATTGTAAGTTGTTCAAGCTTAATTAAAAGAAAGAGGATTGATAAAATTATAAAGGGCCTATGCCTGATTGAAGATATTCAAATATCATGGCAACATTTAGGAAGTGGGGATGAAGAATCAAATTTGCTGCATTTGGCGAATGATTTGCTGTCATCAAAAAAAAATATCAGATTTTCATTCAGAGGTGCAATGTTAAATAAGGAAATAATTAATTTTTATTCAACAAATCCAATCGATCTCTTCATCAACAGCAGCGAAGATGAAGGTATCCCTGTTTCGATTATGGAAGCTTTCTCCTTTGGAATTCCTGCAATAGCTCCTGATGTTGGAGGAATTAATGAAATTATTGACACGAATATTAATGGATACCTGATGCCTGCTTACACAGACGAATCTATAATTGCAAAATGTATTTTGGAATTTTATAAACTTCCGGTTGAGAAAAAACAATTAATGCGCAGGAATGCATTTCTAAAATGGGAAAATAATTTTAATGCTGAATCAAATTACAGGAAATTTATTGATAAAATTTCAGAGATGTAATTTTGATTGATAAAGTTCCAGAAGCCTGTCAACATAAATTTTTATATCGTATCCCCTTGCAAATTCAATTGCGTTCACACTCATTTTTGAATAAAGGGCCTTATCGTTAATAAGTTTTATGATAGTATCAGCAAATTTTTCAGCATCCAGATCCTTTATAATAAATCCATTTTCTCCATCTCTCATCACATCCCTGTTACCGCCGGCATCAAGGCAAACCACGGGCAAACCGGCAGCCATGGCTTCGAGAAGGACAAGTCCGAATGGTTCATAGAGTGCTGAATGAACATAAATATCTGCCTGCTTTAAATGATCTTCTACATTATCCACAATACCTGCCAGCTCAATAATATTCATTACGCCAAGTTTTTCTGCCTCACTTATGAATACTGACTTAACTGATTTGCTGTCACCAATAAGCTTAAGCGAAATATTGATATTTTTCTGTTGAAGAATCTTTAATACGCTTACTAAAAATATTTGATTTTTTTTAAAGGCAAAATGCCCTACATTAATAAGCTTTATAATATTATGAATATTAATTGTCCGCGGCCTGTTATAATAAAATTTATTAAAATCTATAGCATTCTGTAGCAGGACAATATTTTCGGAAAGATCGTCTGGCAAATTTTTATTAAAATAATTATATGTATCATTTGAAATGGCAATAAATGAATTATTGCATTTCCTGTACTGTTTTATTAACCTTTGTTTTTCATAGCACTCAGTAATTCTTCTTCGGGAAAATATTTCAAAAAATTTTAACTTTCGAAATGCCGGCATATTATCATGCAGGTGTGTAAAATATGCTATGCTATTATTAATTATTTCCCTGACCGGGGCTTCCTGCATATAACAATTGGAGTGGATAATATCAGGCTTGAATTCATCTATTATTTTCTGAAGTGAACTAATTTCAATCCTGTGTTTTCCCAAAACAGACAACTGGTAAACAACATCCGCATGCCTAAAGGAAATACCGTGGCTCAATAAAGGATATTCATTTTTGCTGTCAAGTCCAACAATAAGCACCTCTGCACAATTTCTTTTTATAAGTTCCTTAGATATTTCAAGAATAAGCCGCTCTGCACCTCCCATCACCAGGCTTTGCACAACAAACATTATTCTGGGTTTCCTGATATCATTCATTGTTTCCATTTTTAACCAGGACAAGACAGGTTACAGAAAAAGGTTTAAAAAAAAATGGTAAATAAAATGCCGTTTTCTTCCAGTTCTTATATTTGTAAAAAGGTGTTAGCAACCTTAAAAAAGTTAGTGCAAATAACCGGGGATCGTTGAGTAATACCTGTATATAATTAGAGCAGATTTTTATTTCTGACTGCTTTCGCAATGTCCTGCTTCCCCTGACTATGGCTGCTGAAACAAGTTTTAATGCAGGAAATAATGATTTGAGGTTTTCAATACCGGGGCGAAATAAATAATCATCCGGGTCTGGATGATATGGATAAATGTGAGGAACTGTAATTATTGCATAGCTTCCATTGTTTAATAATTTAGAAATATGTGCCGCGATCCTTGCCGGATCTTTTACATGTTCAAGTAAATTGGCACATATCACCAGACTGAAATTCATTTCTGACAATTTGATGATAAAGGGTTCATCATTCAGATCACCTGCTAAATCAACCCCGCTTCCTTCTTTAATATCAGTATTGAGAAGAACAATATTTTGGTTTTTCAATTTATTGAATACAAATTTTTCAACATGCGGCTGAAATTCATTCCAGCTATCACTGGTAGAACTGCCAACATTCAGCACACTTTTAATACTTCCCGACCGGATCAGCTTTTCAAGTTGGGCTCCTATCCATTCAGCTTCTTCAACTAACATACTGTTGTTCTATGATAAAAAGGTTTCCAGCTTAATTTGGGCAATTTCTTTGAGTTCTTTTATATAAGTATATCCAAGCCGAATAATTTCCTCCCTGTTATCAAGAGCAAGCTTAATACTTTCAGCAATAGCTATCGGGTTATCATGTTCGGCGACTACCAGTTTTGCCTTGAGCAATGTGTTTGTATCGAGTACTCCGCTCGAATTATTTGTCAGGCAGGGAACACCTAATGCTATACTTTCCACAACTATCTGTCCCCATGTTTCTGTGTATGTATTGTATAAGTTAATATCCATTTGCGACATTAAAAACATAAATTCATTCCACTGCAGACCTGAAGAATGTTCCACTATCCTGTCGTCACAATTAAAATAGGCATATTCAAATTTATCGGTTGTATGAACTATTGCATTTTCAATCATGAGTGCTGATGCTATCTGGTTGTGCACATTTTTACGTAACTGATTATTTGCAAATACACCAATGTGTATATGCTTTCTGTTTTGAATCCGTGCCAGTTCTATTTTAGAAATATCAGGCGGAGGCAGAATAAGTGAATATGCATGGATTCCAAATATTTTTTGAATTGACATTTCAAGCCCTTTCTTAATAAATGCTATCCTGTCAATTTTCTTATTCTTTACAAGATCTATAATTTTTGTAAAATCACTCTTCATGTTCTTATTTCCTGCAAGTTCAGAAAGTGAGCCATGATAAATAAGAGCGATAAAAATTTCTTTTTTATATGTCTTTAATAATTCAATGAGCGATTCAAAATAGCCACAATAGCCACTAAAGACGATTTTTTCAAACTTCAGATCAACAATAAATTTTATTATTTCTTTTAGTTCAAAATCACTATAGACTGTTCTTGAATAATACTGTGGAATATCAAATGCGGATCCCGGAAACAGATTGTGAGTTGCCCTGTTTATTCCTAACCAAAAATATTTAGTCGGCGTAGGACTAATCGCTATCAAAGATGAATGCTCCCGTATCTTTTTCAGTTTATCAAAGATATCATTTAACTTAAGCTTTACATGCTTATTAATAAATGCTTTTTCTGATATTTTTTTAAACAGCATTGGAATATATTTTGTGTTTGCATTCTTTAAAAATAACAAAAAAATATTTAATCTGTAGTCTATTTAATAATTTTAACCTTGCAACATCATCCTTGTTTTTTATGTTATGAATGAATGCATCTTTAAACAAAATAATTCGCTCACATAAATTATTTATAAAATATATCAGCATACAAACTAGCAAATAAAAACGCCCTCCTGTTTTCTTATAATAAAGCATTTCTGAAAGTATCAATTGTTTTGTTTTCCAATCGTCATTTGCAGAGCTTCCGCAATTCAGATGGTAAATATATGAATCAAGAGTAAAATAATTTTTCAATCCCTGCTTTTTAATCCTGTAACACCATTCAACATCCTCAAAATACATAAAAAATGATTCATCAAAAAATAATTCTTTTTCAAAAAATAATGAAGAATTGCTTAAAACAAAAGCAGCGCCAAGCCAACCTGATTCATGATCCTGAGAATGCAATGTTACTCTTTTTTGAAATAATTTTTCTTTATTCTGACTGTGAAGTCTTCTAACCAGGGGATTTTCATTAAGTATGTTTTTTATTCCCCGAAAATCCGGGTTTGAATTAAATAACAGCTTTCCTTCCAAATCAAGCATTTTACAACCAAGTAATCCCATGTTTCCTGACTGTTCCATTTTTTTGTAATATGCCAGTATACTGTCAAGACAGGATTCTGTTAACAGGGTATCCGAATTCAAAAGTAAAATATATAATCCATTTGAAATTTTGATCCCGGCATTGTTAGCTCTTCCAAAACCTGCATTATAGCCCATACTATGCCAGATCACTTCAGGGAACTCCCCTGATACCAGTTCTTCTGAATTATCATTTGAATCGTTATCAACAACAATGATCTCGGTCTTAATACCTGAATTAAATTTATAAACAGACCGGAGGCAATCACACAAAAGGGCAGGTGTTTTATAATTGACTATAATTATTGAAATATCGAATAGCTTCTCTGATTTCATCAGATAATTTTTTTACAACCGTTAAAACTGTAATGCCTTACTCCGGAACAGATCTGCTCCAAATTTTCAGAAGTAATTCTATTTCCCAATGGGATCCGTGGTAGCCTTTCGGTATAAAATGAGTGACGCTTAAATATATTGCCCTGCAACAAGGTCACCGCGGTTTTAAATCCTGTTTCCCTGACAATTTTAAATGCAGGAATTCCAATTTCATTATACGTTCCATAAGGATAGGCAAAATGATTGATGTCAATCTGTAATTTTTCTTCAAGTCGTTTTTTAGAACCCAGAATTTCTTCTCTTGCATCAGTTTCGTTTAATGTTGATAGAGCCAGGTGTTTTTTACCATGTGCACCAATTGATACCAAATCGCTTTTACATAATTCCTCAAGTTGTGACCATGATAATGCCTGTTCTTTTACAAAGCGTATTGATTTATCTGGTGGAACATTAAATACAGTATTCATAAAAAACGGAACAGCGGAGGATTCGTCCTGTAAAATAAGTTCCCTGATACTGTTAAATGCTGTTTCCTTTTCCTGCAGATTGCCGGTTTTATATTCGTATTCTTTATCTTTAAAAACAAATTCAAATTTAGTGGTCTGCAATAAATGATCTTCCAGAAAATATGGCCACAGAACCACTTCTCCGTCAGGCATTCCGGTTGTGACATAAACTGTAAAAGGGATACCAATTTCTTTCAGCAATGGATATGCATGAGTGTAATTATCTGCATAGCCATCATCAAAAGTGACAACAACAAATTTTTTCATTTTTTTCTTAGATGATAATCGAACGATCAGTTCATCCAGACTGATAAATTCATATCCTTTCTCAAGAAAGAAATTGATAATATACCTAAGATTCTTTTCCGAGATTTCTTTACCTGAATTCGCCCATATCCTTTGTCTTCCATCGGGATTTAAAACCCTGTGAAAACATAGTATATGGCCAAGACCTGAAAACAATGGTCTTGATATAATACCATTTGTTTTCACAAAAAGTCCCAGCGTTTTATTTCTCAGATAAGTATTTTTCACTGCAGATCTAAAATAAAAAGTTCAGAGTAAAGACTGTCAATTTCTGAAGGATTCAGGCTGGCCGGCCTGTAAAGACTGATCCTTGGACAGGATTTATGCCTGTTCATTTTCTTCTGATTTGTGGCAAACCTGGCATCAATCAAAAGTCCTGATAATTTTAAATCATCAGAAATTCTTTTATTCACAGACTCAATATTCCTGAATAAAAAATCAGGGTTACTCATATAACTTATATGCGCCACCGATCGTTTCTTATCGAGAAAAGAATATCCAGCCAATTTCCGCAAAATAAAATCAGCATAATTAATATACCTGTTGCTGATCAGATTCCTGAGCAAAGTATTTCTGTTTCGTGTGATAATATAACAATATGATTTATCATCCCTGAAAACATAATGACTTGCCTGAAATGAATTGTGATCATGAAATATTTTTTTCTCATCATCACTCAAAATTGTCTCAATGCAAACTTTATCAGTGATACAGGTTGATATTGGATTGCATGCTTTGCTGCGATAAGGCGGATACCAAAAATAACCAGTATCCAATTCCTTAAAACCAATTCTTTTCAATATGTTAATTGCAGCAGGTATAGATGTGAAACTGGTAATGGTAATTTCTTTATTCTTTTGAACCTCCCGGAACAGCAGTAAACTTTCACTCCTGTAATCAGGCAAGACGAACCAGCTCGAGAGATTGCAGATTTTGTAATGATTCCTGTGTATAAACCTGTCGCTGTATATTGTACCAATAAATCCAACTGCACATTCATTTTCAACAAGCATGTAACCTATATGCTCTTCGGAAGAGATCCAATATTGATGAAAAAGTTTTTTCCATTTTTCCACGTTAAAACCGCTACCGGCAAACATTTCCAATAGAGGTTTAACAAATTCAAAATCCTGCGGAAAAACTTTTTTAACCTGTGACATTACGTAATCAAATAATAGCTTTTCTATTGTTTATTCTTTACTGAATTTACAGCTCTATCAGTATGCTGCCCCATGATAGTCCAACCCCAAAACCGGAAATAATAATTTTATGCCCCTGCCCGATTCTGTTTTCCTGCATTGCACATTTCAACGCTACAGGAATGGATGCTGACACTATATTCCCTATATTTTTAATATTTGAGTAAATTTTCTCCTGTTTAATCTTAAGAGCTGCTGCTATTGAATCAAGTGCCACCTTGCTTGCCTGGTGAAATACAAAAAGATCAATATCCTCAACAACCAGATCATGTTTTTTTAACAACTCTTTTATCTGCACTGAAACTTTATTCCGGAAAAAACTTAGTACACCCATCCCATTCATATAAATATCAAGGTCTGTACGGGAGTTACCATTTTCATCTTCTTTTACTTTTTTATCAGCTGTTTCAAAAGGCATCCTGCAGCCGCCCGCAGGTATATAAAAACTCTGGTACTCTTTGCCGCACGAAGAGATTAAACTATCAATTATTCCTTTGCAGGAATCTGATGAGCTGATTAATGTTGCTGATGCACCATCACCGAAGAGCGCCCTTGTGGATCTGTCATTTTTGTGAATATATTTTGAATACGTATCGGCATTAATAATCAAAACTGATGCTGCAGAACCGGACAGTATAAGCGACTTTGCCAGATAAAGGCCATAAATAAATCCCGAACAAGCCTGGTTGATATCAAATGCAACTATATTTTCCCTGAAATTAAAATGCTTATGGATCAGGTAGGCATTGGGTGGCATGATGTAATCGGGCGACTGGGTGCAATAGATCAGTGCATCAATTTTTTCTTTGTCCGTTTTTTTAAACAACTTTTCACATGCATGAACTGAAAGATCAAGTGCTGTTTCTTCCTTTCCTGCAATGTGCCTTGAATACACTCCTGTCTTCAGGGCAACTTTATCCATTTCCCATAATGGATTTTCTTTGGCAAGATCATCATTTGTAAGAATTCCTTCAGGTAAATAATATTCAATTTGCTCTATTACGATGCTCATATTAAACTATCTTATACTAATTCATTTTAAAAATCGCAACACTAATTCCCTGGTTAATTCACAAATCCAATATACATCACCTGACCCGTGATTGCGCTGCATTCAGCCCTCAGAAAAAAATCAGCAATATTACAAATCTCGCTGGTAGTAATTGCCCGGTTAATGGTTTGTTTTGATATTACATTGTTAATCGCATTTTCACCAAGTTCTGTTGTAAGCGGAGTTATAACCATTCCAGGAGCTATACAGTTGCAGGTAACATTAAAACCGACAACTTCTTTTGCAAGAATCTTAGTCAGTTCCTCAATTGCTTTTTTAGATGCTGAGTAAACAGATGTGCCAGTTTCATGCATCCCCGCTAATACCGATGATATGGTTAATATCCGCCCGTATTTTTGCTGCATCATAACTTTACCCACTTCCCGGCACAACAAAAACGTCCCGGCAAAATTCGTTTGAATCTGATCAGAAAACTGTTTGAATTGTGTAATCAGAAATAATGAGACAGCTGATGATGTGCCGGCATTACAAATCAATGATTCTATTTTCAATCCTGTTCTTTTAATTTTTCGGATCCAGGCAATAACAGAATTCTCTTCTGCAATATTTAGTATTTCATGAAAATAGGAAGCATGATTAATGGTTCCTCCGCTGCGACTACAACCATGCACAATATAGCCCCTGGAAAGATAATGCTCAGCAAGCGCTCGTCCGATACCCCTGCTGGTCCCGCTTATGATAATTACTGAATTTTCAGTGTCCAATTATCCGGCAGTATTAAGAAGTGAATTTATAAAGTCAACCAACGTAACTACATTCAGTTGGAATTTATCCTTATTAAAATCATGCAGTTTATTGAAATCAATAAAAATTTCAATACCTGTTATTGCTGAAAGCCTGTCTTCAATCTCTGAAAAAAGTGTAATAAATGACACTGAGTCAAGCTCTGATCCTTTTCCAAGAAGGATTGTTTCATTGCTTAAACATATTTTATTCCGGATTAATTCCGACCTGAATAGACTGTCGACCGAATCCTGGACTACTTTAAATATCTCCTGCTGCTCCATTATAATTTGATTAGTTTACAAATATACTAAATTTATCAAAATCCTTAAGCATAGCGGACAATAGCATTCAACCTCCAGTTTGAATTTATTTTTTTACAGCAGGCAAATCTTATGAATTATTAAAAAATATTTCCTTTAAATGATAATGCTGTTTTATCTTAAAAAATCCGGGACACGTTTAAAGCCAGGTACTGATTTGGCAATTGCTTTAAGAAAGTTTATGCTTGCTGCGGACTTTCTCTTTTTTTTATATAATTATGCGTAAATGTAAGCGCGGGTTTTTCTATATAAAACCAGGAAAAATAAGCAATTAAAAATGATGCAGGAAATGAGATCCACATACTTTGATAGGCACTGATACCGGCACTATAATAAGCTATTATTTGTTGTACAATAAATCCATATATAAAAACTCCGTAGGAAAAATCCCCAACCAATTTTATTGAAACAATAAATTTATTGCTCACAAAAACCAAGCAGGTATATACAAAAATTAAATAAAAACTCACCTGGGGATAAGGAAGATGTTTCCCGATAAATATCCATAGGAGAATTAAAAATAATGATAAATAGAAATTTATAATGATTTGTTTACGGAATATATAACAGCAGGTTCCTGCTAAAAACAGAAGAAAAAAATTTGCACCAATAGAGCCAAAAATTAAGGTAAAGCTATCATTGAAATATTTAAAGAGTGCGATAACAATCAGGGCAAATAGTGCAAAAATCCATTTTTTTCTAAACAACCCTGCTAAACCTACAATCAATATAAACAAATAACATCTTATTTCAACTGGCAATGTCCATATTGAGCCATTTACACCCTCATGCAAATTATATATAAAAACACCCGGTAATGATGCTGTGACCTGAAATAATAAAATATTTGTTTTTAAGTAATCCCAGGTATTTATATCAAAAAAATAATCTTTCAGACTTAATGTTGAGAACAGAGGTCCTACTATAAAAACAGTCAGTAACAAGCAAACTGTTAATCCGGGCCATATTCGTGCTACTCTTTTTAATATGTAATGATATACATTTTTAGCATTTATAAAACTGCCCGATACCAATATACCGCTCAGAAAGAAAAAAACAGTAACTGCCAGTCCGCCGCTATAGTCAAATTTTAAATATTCTTTTATAGGCTCCGGAAAGCGGGAAGGAAATAAGGCAAACGAATGCCCAAAAATAACTAAGAAAGAAGCGATCAATCTTAAAAGATCAAAATTGTTTTTATCTCTTTTTAAAACATTTTCCAAATAAATATTTTGATTTGTAAAATGACAGAAAAATTTTTTCAAATCGCAGGAATTAGGAATATCAACAAACAATAAATATTATTTTAATAACACGAAAAATAATCACTCACAAGGTGTACAATAACAGGATGAATTATTTAAATACCTAAGAAAATCTGACTATTTATTTAAATTCATACATTCTTGCAACTTAATTTTTATCAAATTATAAATTAAAATTTTCCCAAATAAATAATCCATTAGAAAAATCAGTCTAAAATTATTTTTTTATTTTTTCATAAATACTGATACCACTTTATTCCGTAGCCAGCCCGAAAGCCCTATTTCAAAAACCTTGTATGATATAGCAGCTGTTATGAGCGAAACAGTTATTGTTACAAAAAACATTAGTGGATGACTTGCAAAACGGGGATAGTTAGAATTGATTACAACCTGGAAAAGTATTGTTTGTACCGGAAAATGCACGAGATAAAGGGAGTAGGAAATTTCACCCAACCATGAAAGATAATGCGGGACTTTAATATTTACATTTTTTATGTACAGTACTACCAATAAAATAAAAACTGCCATTAACCCGCCCCATCGCGATGGTCCGTGACCACCTCTGTAACCCGAGAAATATTGAAAAAGGACTAATAAAAACACAGCTATTAATAATACAATAAGAGGAACTGAACCAATTTTAAAAGTAAAATATTTTGATAAAAACAATAAACCTATAATCACTCCAAAAACAAAGTCCCATATAATTGGATTTGTAATCAAATTCAGGTAAATGCCCCGCAATTGGTAATCAGTATAAGCATCCCATGAAAACACCCCATAAATCAGAGGCAGTAAAACCAGCGCCATGATCATAGTACTAAAAAACATTATCCATCTGTACTTTCTGAAGAAGAGTGAAATTCCCAGGACCAGGTAAAAATACATTTCATAATTCAACGTCCATCCCTGCGGCATGGTTGCATATCCATAAAAGGGTGCGCTTCCAACTGCATCATTAAATGCTATCGGGATAAAACAAATACTTTTGCACAAATCTTTCAGATGAGGCATAAAATCACTTGCAGAATAATCCTTACTAACAAAAATAAAGTACAATACTGTTATGATGAAGTAGGTTGGCCAAACCCTGAAAAAACGTTTAGCAAAAAAAGTCATTGTATATTTAGAAGAACCGTCAGAAGCCTGTGTTGTATATACCATGATAAAGCCACTGATTATAAAAAAAATATCCACACCAATGGCTCCGGACCCAAACAGCCAGGTTCCGAAATTTAAATTATTACTAAAATTAATATATAGCCGGGCATGAAAAAAAACCACCAGCAATGAAGCAATGCCCCGGAAAGCTTGTATAATTCCTATTTTATTTTCAGTTTTCAAAAATCTTTTGATTAAATATGCTATTTAATATCTGCTGTTTGCTTATTGCATTTCATCCAAATCTTCACATTTACTTTTTCCGGAACAATTTATTTAAAATCCTGACAGGGCTCAGCAGGAATTGCCCGATCCTGAAATCAGGTGATTTTCTGAAGTTTTTATTCGCATGATATAATTTCAAGTATTGCGAGGCAAGCAGGTCGGAATGTTTTTTATATATATAAGAAGTCAGTTCTTCTATTTTAGTATTCGCGACTGTAAATGTTCTTGATGCCATTGCAACCCTTATGCTGAAGAATGTCTTCTCTACATAGCAAAAGTTCCAACCCTTTTCGTATAAGGCAAACCACAAGTCCCAGTCCTCAAGTCCTTTCATGCTTAAGTATTCATCGAATCCACCAACATCCTCCAATGCTTCCTTACGGATCACACTGCAAATAGCAATATCATTGGCCCGCAGTTGTATTACAATGTTAAAGTCACCTTGTTTTTTTATTCCCTGCTTCTCCCCGAACCACATGCAATCGCCGTAAACGACAGCTATTTTTTTATTTTCCTCAAGATTTTTAATACAAATTTCAAGAGTATCTTTTCTAATCAGATCATCAGCATCCAAAAATGCAATATATTTTCCATTTGCAATTTTTAAAGCATTATTCCTTGCTATGCTGGGCCCCTGATGTTCCTGCTCAATAATTTTAAAGTTGTTGTTATTTTTTAATTTTTCAATCAGTGCAATACTTTCATGATCTGATGAACCATCGTTTACTATAATTACTTCATAATCTTTATAGGAAAGTTGCTCAATCGAATCAAGCGTTTCCTGAAGAAATGCTCCATGATTGTAATAAGGAATAATAATGCTTACCTGTGGCATTAGGATACTAATAAGTTAACATATTCATTACACATTTTCTGTGTGTTAAAATTTTTATTCACCCTTATAAAATTCCTTTCACCAGTCTTCGCCCTGTCTTCAGGACCATTCATCAGCTTACTGATTTTCCCGGCAAGTTCCTGACAATTTCCTGCTTGAAAAAAATAAGGATAATCCCCGCCCAGCACCTCTATATTTGAAGGAATATCCGACGCTACAACAGCGAGTTTTGATTCCATGTATTCGAGCAATGCATTCGACATCCCTTCTGAAACCGAAGTTATAACAGCCAGATCAGCTGCATTCAGCAAACCAGCAATATCTCCGGTTGAATTCACAAAAATAACATTGTTTTGCAAATTCAAATCAAGCACAATGGCTTTTACTTTATTCACAAGGTCTTCGTCCGGTGCATAACCAACCAGTACCAACCTGGGATTATTTTCAATGACATGCTCAGCAATAATACGTTTTAAGGCATGCAGCAAAGTTGAATGATCCTTTTCGGGGAAGAAGTTAGCAACGTAAACAATACAGAAATCGCCGGGAATTAAACCAATTTTTTTCCTCCAGGTATTGCTGTCGGCTAACGGGGATAATACGGGAAGGCCATTCCTGATTATTTGATATGATTTGTTTTTAATTTCATGCCGCTTAAGTATATATGAAATGGATGCTTCAGAGTTTCCGATAAATGCAGTTGTGCACCGAATCGCAATTCGCTCAAGCCTCGAAACAGCAAGTGTTTCCATGCCTCGCTGGTTCCAGAAACATTTCTTTGCACCGGTAAAACGCCATGAAATATTACAAAGAACATTCGGATAATAGGTAAAAGGAATAATAAATTGATAATTATTGCGTCGCAAAAATCTTATAAAATGCCGTACAAGACCTACTTTCGCCAATCCCTTCCTGTGCAGGCAACTAAGATTTTGATCAAATATATGATACCTGATTCCCAAGGCATCCAGGCGCTCAATCAGTTTCCCGTCCTTTTTGTAAAAAGCACAAAACTCCACATCCGCCCTGCTTTCATTTTTCAGAAAATCAGCCAGCAACAGTGCCTGAGTTTCGGCACCACCAAGAGTGAGAAAAGGAATACATATTAGGATTTTTTTATTTACCAGTTCACCCGCCATTATTCATTCAGGAGTTATACATTGCGCAGATATCTTCCTTGCTTAACGACAAGGCCGGTACATTTTTTATATCTTTGCATATACTTGATCATATCAATCAAAAGTACAAATAAAAAATTTCATCAACATTGAAAATAATTAAGGAAATTTCAGGGAAGGATATTGAGCTATGCATTTCCGATAATGATCTTAAACTCTATAAAGATATATGGCATTATAGTTTCGGGCCGGTAAAGAGCACCAATAAATTTTACTTTGTTAAAAACGGAAGTGATATTTTTTTATTTGCAAAACCATTTGATCAATGGAGTCCTGTTTGCTGCTACACTAACAACCAGGAAAAAGATATTGAAACAATAAATTTTTTAGGAAATCCTCGCGAAAAAAACGATAGCAGAAAGAAGTTTTTCTGGTATCTGAATATTACAACACTTGAAGAATTTCTGCAAAGGAGAGATGAAATAAGCAACCAGCCTGATAAAAATTTTCCCACTACAACCACTTATAATAATATTATCGGGAAAATCAATAAAACTTTTACCTATACTGAATTGGACGAGAACTATTTTATAGCTCATTATAATTCACTGAAAAAAGAAAATTACCTGGACGGCACAGAAATCATTGCACTGCTAAAAAGAGCAGGGAATATTCCTGCTGACTGGCTAAGGATGGGAGTTTTATACGACAACGACAAACTTGTTTCTATTGCTGTTCTTGTTGACGATGGCAAATCTGTAAGTCTTTTTAACCTGGCAACCCAAAGGAGCAAATTCAGTTATGGGTCATTATTATGTACTGAAATTATCAAACATTCCAGCCTGAGAAACTATTTATCATTCGACTGCGGAGTGAGCGGGACATATGGAAATTATAAAAGTAAAATATTTCTCGACAGTTACCAGGTATGTGAAAAAGAAAATATATTTTTACCTGAAAGGGGCTTCATAAAGAAAATTTTTAATTTTTTTAAATAAATAGATGCAGATAGAACATAACCGGGAACAATATGAATCTGTTCTTGCTGTGGAAAATTACATGATGACCGTCAACCTTCAGATGGTGGAGCTTAAAGTATTTAATTCATTAAGAAAACAACTTAACGAGCTTGATTTTCTTGATATAGGAATTGGCGGTGGCAGAACCACCATTCATATTGCACCATTTGTAAAATCATATACGGGCGTTGATTATTCATCAGGACTAATTAACTCATGCAATGAACGCTTTATTAATTACAAGAATAATGTTTGTTTTTTTGAGCAGGATGCAAGGAATATGTCGGACATATCTTCTGAAACAAAGGACTTTGTTTTTTTCAGTTACAATGGAATTGACTACGTTGACAGTAATAGCCGCATCCTTGCAATACATGAAATACTCCGTGTTATGAGGCCCGGGGCAAAATTTTTCTTTTCAACACATAATCTTAATTCTATAATTTACAGACCGGTATTACGAAAGTTAAAACACCCCATGCGTTTTATTTCTGAATTATGCGGTAGTATATTACATTTCAGCATAAATAATTTGAACAGGCGAAAAGATTTTCTCATTTTCAAAGATACCGGTTTAAACGGACAGCTTGACACATACTATGTACAGCCTGAACACCAGATTGAAGAACTCAAGGGTTGCGGATTTAGAAATATTGTTGTGATTGATAATAATGGGAACACCCTCAATACAAAGCTCGATTTCTTAATGAATAAGGATCCCTGGCTCTATTACATATGTGAGAAATGAATAAAAATTCTTTTATAATTACCATAGATGTGGAAGGCGATAACCTGTGGAGTAAACCAAAGCTTATAACCACGCATAATGATGCCTGTCTTCAACGCTTCCAGCTTCTATGCGAAAAATTTCAGTTCAGGCCCACATACCTGTGTAACTACGAGATGCTTCAAAGTCCGGTATTCATTGAGTTTGCAAACAGGATTCTTGAAAGCAACAGCGGTGAAATAGGGATGCACCTTCATTCCTGGAATACACCCCCCTTCTATAAAACAATTGACTCTGCTACTGATTGCCTGCCATACCTTATTGAATATCCCGAAGAAATAATAAGGGCCAAAATTAATTACCTTACTGAACTTTTTCAGCAACGGCTGCAGATAAAACCTTTAAGCCACAGGGCAGGCCGCTGGGCCCTGAATGAAATTTATATTAAATGCCTGCAGGATGCAGGTTATAAGACCGACTGTTCAGTGACACCGCTTATAAGCTGGAAAAGCATGCCAGGGTTTAAAGAAGGAGGTACTGATTACAGTAATTTCAATAAAAACCCTTATTTTATAGATACTTCCAATATAAAGGAAGCAACGCAAAACGGAATGCTGGAAGTTCCGATGACGATCATTGAGCAGGAAAAACAAACAAAAACAACAGCATCCAAAAGCAGTTTGATAAAAAAAATATTCTCTGCCGGTACTGCACCAAAGTCAGTAACAACACCCTTATGGCTAAGACCCTCAGGTAACAACCTGGAAAGCATGAAATGGATTATTGACCAATGTGTTCTTAAGAAAACCGGTTATGCCATGTTTATGCTGCATTCGTCAGAATTAATGCCTGCCGGAAGTCCAACCTTTGCTGACGGGGAAAGCATAGAAAAATTATACAAGGATATGGAGGTGCTTTTCGCCTATGCCTCAGAAAGTTTTACAGGTGCAACCCTTAATGAATACCACGATAAATTTATTCAAGGTATTTTGAAATAATTGCCAGTGTTTCCTGGCACATTTTTTCGTAACTAAACTGTTTCTTTACCCGCTCCCTGTTGAGAATCCCAACATTTTTAGTTACTATTGTATCACCTGCAAAAAGCAATATATTTTCCGCCATTTTTTCAAAATCAAATGGGTCATTAAGGAAGGGATAACCGTCTTCACCCACACATTCTTTTATTCCTTCAATGTTTGTACCAACCACCGGAAGGCCTGCTTCCATAGCCTCAAGAACAGTATTGGGAAGACCCTCCGCATTGGAACTAAGTATTCCAATATCAGCTACCCTGTATAATCCGGGCATATCGCTGATCATTCCCAGTATTTTTACGTTTGGAAAAATATCAGTTTCATAAATTGTCTTATAAATAGTATCAGCCGTGCTGCCAAAACGACCAGGCAAAAGAAGTATAGCCGTCCTGTTATCTGCTTTAAGTTTGTCAGTAACTATTTTCCAGGCTTTAAGCAATGTAATATGATCTTTGGTTCCGGTAAGATTAGCTGCCATTATTCCGACAAATTCCTTACCGGTAATACCAAGTTTATTCCTCCAATCGCCAGTTGAAACCACAGGTCTTGCTTCTTCAATACCATTTTGGACCACATAAATTTTTTCCTTGTCAACATGGTAGTTTTTAATCAGGTATTGACCCCCATGAAATGAATTGGAAATAAAACAAGATATATTCTTCAGCGCCTTCCGCTCAATCCATTTTTCTATTTTGTATTCTCCAACATTTTGCTGCGACCATATTCCGCATTTAGCACCCGATTGTTTCCAAATTAATCCATTCAGAAAATTCGGTTTGTTATTAAATGATAAGATTACATCTGGTTCTAATTTTCGGAACAGCCGTCCATACCTCACAAACTGCAACGGGAAAAGGTATCGTCCCAAACCGGGAAAATATCCAATGATGTTGGTTTTTATATCATGCTCCATGCATAATCTTTTCAGGGTACCATCACCTTCTTCAAATACACAAACCTCTACCTGGTAATTCAATTGCTCACGGAAATATTTTGCAAGCTTAAAAGCATGAAATTCCGCACCGCCAAGGCTGAATGAGTCAAATAATATTAAAATCTTCATATACGGGACCAGGTTTTATTCGTTAAGTAATTCCCATTTGTTCCTGATCAGAACCATTCCATATTTTGAATCAAGAATTTTTCCCGTTCCAAAAAAGTTTCCATCCTCAACGAATATTTCGCCTGCAAACCTGATATCATCAAACACCTCGTGAAGGTCGCTGCAAAAAAGATGAAAATAATACCGGCCCTGGGGAACAGGCAGGTCATCAACAGTAATTGCAATTTTCACCTTATCAGAATTTTCATAAATACTAAAATCCTCTTTGCGGGTGTATGTGTTTTCAAGATGAAAAATAGCCCTGTCGAATTCATCAACAAATTTCATGGAAATATGCACATGCTTATAATATGCAGGTTTGTTTATCCTAAGGTTCATCAGTATTCTGAATGAGTGTCCTGACAACAAATTGCTTACAGGTATACCATCCATACCTGTAAATTCGTAATTTGTAAACTGTATATTCCCGTTTCCTTCGCGCTGTTCAAGGGTATTCAGATCCTGAGCAAGCACATTGGTTTTTAGCAGTGATAAATATTTTACTACAGTTTCCTTTATACTTCCCGAAAAAATATTCATTCCGTTTTGCAGGAGAATTCCCTTTTCGCAAAGTTCTAACAAGGAAGCCATATTATGGCTAACGAATAAAATTGTGCGTCCGTAACCCTTGCTTACTTCATGCATTTTTCCGAGTGCTTTTTTCTGGAATTCAGCATCACCTACGGAAAGCACTTCATCCACCACAAGTATTTCAGGGTCCAGGTGAGCAGCCACAGCAAATGCCAAACGCACATACATTCCGGAAGAATATCTCTTTACAGGTGTATCAATATATTTTTCAACTCCTGAAAAATCAACTATTTCATCAAACCTGGAACGGATCTCTGCCTTTGTCATGCCCAGTATTGCACCGTTCAGATAGATATTCTCCCTGCCTGACAGTTCCGGGTGAAAGCCTGTCCCCACTTCCAGAAGGCTGGCAATACGTCCTTTTATTTTAATGGTTCCCGAAGTAGGTGCAGTGACTTTTGAAAGTATTTTTAGCAGTGTTGATTTACCGGCACCGTTTTTTCCGATTATTCCAAAAACATCGCCCTGTTCAACTGAAAGGTTGATATCTTTTAACGCCCACACATATTGGCCGCCCCTGGTATCCAGCCTGTTTTCGATTCCTATTTTTTTTGTAGGATCCTCTTTGCCTTTAATCCTCGCAAACATCCTGCTAAGGTCGCTTGCCAGGGTGCTTCCGCCAACATAACCCAGTCGGTATTTCTTGCTGATATTTTTAACTTCAATAACCTTCATCTGTTTCCTGTCATTTCAACAATTTCAAAGCCTCATTAAAATTGAAGAATATATTGTATAGAATATTTACTTTATATTTCAACTGGTAAGTAGGCCTGTAAAGCATAGAAATGATTATCATTACTGATGCTTTTATCTTCATTCTTTTATACAAATAGTATTTACTCATTCCAAGATAACAATCGCAAATATAACTTCTTCTGATAAGCGGGGATATCTTTTTCCTTATTGCGGAATTTTTAATAGAAATCCTGAATGATTTCAGGCTCTCATAATAAATATTTTTGTATATAATGTTTACGGTTCTTCCCGGATGAATTTTAATACACACTGTACGTTTATCAATAACATGAAAGGGAAACTCATTCAAAATACGTAACCATAAATCAAGATCCTCGCCAATAGTCATTGAGCTATTAAACTTATGCTTTTCCAGAATATTGCGATGAATACATACCTGCGGGGGGCCAAATATATTGCGGGTAACAAACTCCATACGGTTCGAACTCGGGTTCTCCTCATCTTCAGGCAAGGAAAGTATTTCACAATTTTCAAGAAATATACCTGAGTATAAAAGCTCAACAGGGTTATAGCAACTGATCAGATAATTATAAAACGACATTAAATGTTCAGGCAAATAAAAGTCATCGCTGTCGAGGAAACAGATATACATTCCTGTAGCTACAGAAATACCGTTGTTCCTGGCAGCGCTGCGCTCCCTATTTTCCTGGAAAAGGTACTTTATGCGATCGTCCTGATATGATTCTACAACATTCAGCGTATCATCGGTGGATCCGTCATCAACAACAATCAATTCCCAGTCGGTAAATACCTGCGCTATCATACTTTCAATAGCCACACCAAGCATTTGTCCGCGGTTGTAAGTAGGAAGTACAACTGAAAAATAAGGATTATTCAAGTTTTAATTTTTTTATTTTCTTACTCACCCCCTCAATCCCCCTCTCTACAGGTAAAGAGGGGGAAGCTGAATACGATACTTTTAATTTGTATCCGGAAGTTTTAATTCACGTTAATTTCACAGTATTTTTCGGGTTTTACTCTTTTTCCTTTTACCCCCAATAAAGCATGCAAGATACCTAAATTATGAAAATAATCCAGGGCTTTCTCTCTTTTGAATTTATTGCCTGCAAATATCCATTTTATAAAAAAACCAGCCAGCGCTTTTATTCCGCCAACATTTTTTAAAATTTTATTGTTTGTCAGTCCAAAATATTTTTTTGCTATCAGCCTGTAGTTGCGCGACCTGTAATAAGCAATTACTTTTGCAGCGCCCCCTGATTTTTGAAATGAACCTTCACCTTTATGAACGATCACAGATTTTGTTATTATATATGAAGGTATCCCTTTATTTGCAAGACCCAGGCAATATTCCGTTTCTTCACCATACATAAAAAAAGCGGTATCCATAAAACCATATTTCATGATAAGATCAACCGGTACAAGCATTGAAAAACCTTCAACTGCCCCCACCTGTATATCTTTTGAAGATTGCTGGAGTTTTGACAGGCTTGCGCCTTTATGAATATTATATTCCAGTGAAAGCACCTCATCCCCGACCCTTCTCCTTAAATGAGAAGGGGGCGGACTTTGAAGTACAGCCTTGGATTTTATTTCATAGGCTCCGCCAAATTCAATAATATCTGGTTCATATTCTTTTACTGAAACACTGCCGTAAATTGCAGGGCCATTGCGTTTGTATGCCTCAATAAGAGCAGGTAAAGTATTTTCATTTAAAATTACATCGGGATTTAATATCCAGAGCAGTTCAAAATTATTTTTTATTGCATATTCAGCAGCAATTTTGTGACCGGCTGCAAAACCTTTGTTAACAGGCGATTCAATTACTACAACTCCCGGAAATGCACCATTTATTCTTTGAACAGAATCGTTTTGAGAATGATTATCAACTATAAGTATACTACTTGATGGATAGTTGATTCTTTGTAATTGCTGCAGGCAATTAAAAGTATCCTGGTAAATACGCCAATTAAGAAGAGATATTAATATGTGCTTGTCTTTTGTTTCCATTAATAAAAGAAACAAAAATACAATTGCTTAGGCAGATAAACAATAAGCAATTTAACTATAAAAATAAAACAGATTAATTTCTTTAACATATTACTAAATTCATACATTGCGATAGCTGTTATCAAAATATCCATAACTTTAGGAAAAATTATGCCGGATAAGTTCATAAAATATAGTTTTTGAATTTATTTGTTTCTCGTAGAGTCTGATAATGTATATTGGCAGATAATATACCAGCCGAAAGTAAGTATAATGAAAAAAATATTGCTAAGAATTTATTATTTTGGAAATATTTCATCAGTAAAAAAGAAAGAAAATTACCAAAAAATTATTCGGGATGTGGAATGGAAAGCGATTGCCGATTTTATTCCTGAAAGATCATCATTTTTAGACATTGGATGTGGGGCGGGATATGCCATGCATTGTGCATTAGAAGAAAAAAAATGCAGTGTGCATGGGGTTGACCCAGAACCATATCATCATGGTGTTGGACGGCAATGGGACGAAAACGGGGAAAAAGAAATTGAAAAATCGTTTAATATAATAAAGGGAACCGGGGAATCATTACCATTCAATAATTCTGAATTTGATATTGTTTATTCCAGCCATACCCTTGAACATGTTCAAAATGAAATAAAATTTCTCATGGAAGCCAAAAGAGTATTAAAGGATAATGGCACTTTAATTATTGGTATGCCTACAGCTACAATGGCATGGATAAATTTAATTACAAACCTTCTTTTTACCACTCATCAGCGTATAGTAAATTTTATTTTTTCAAGAAGTAAAATCATCAATGCTCCTCATGTCTCTTTTAAACATGTTTTCTTACCTGAGTCGCATTCGCTTCCCGAAAAGACCATATTATACGATCTTAAACATTATAAAATTAATACTTGGAGAAAAATTGTTATGAATCAGTTCACAATAATGCAAACAATTCTTCCGGCATTTTATCCATACCCGGATTATGTACAACTTTTTAAACTTAGAAAAAGAAAAAAAAGCAGTAGTTCTGTTTTCTTTATATGCAAAAAAATATCTGAAGTAAACAAAAATAAAAACTAGCTATTTAAATAACTCGTTTTAAAACAATCCCATTCTTGGAAGAATATTCTATAAATTGCTTATTCCTTCTCAAACAAATTTATCATTTCAGTACAGACATTATCCCAATCGAGATTTTTTTTAACAAATAATTTACCCGATTGACCAATCATAGTTCTCAATCGCTCATTTGATAATATTTCACTTATTTTATTTTTTGCATTTGCAACATTCTGCCCATCAACAAATATATAATCAGAACCATCCCTTAGAACAGATTTCCCAAGAAGGTTTTCAGGAACATTTGAAACAGATGGAACACCCAACAACATTGCTTCAATTGTTGCTGTGCCCAATCCAACATACTTGCCTGACAACATCATCCAATGAATTATTGATTTTTTCATTTCAAGTATTACCTGTTCATGCGACAGTTCCCCCGTGAATTCAACCTTATCCTGAATACCTAATTGTTTGGCCAGTATTAAAGGCGATTTAATATACATGTGTCCTACAATTTTTAATTTAAGTGTAGGGAAATCCTCCAATAATTCTTTGAATACTTTTAGCTGGAATAAGTAATCTCTTTGGTCAATAATAGCACCAACACCAATTATCAGATCAGATTTTGAATAATCATGATTATAGTTATCAAACTGGGAAATATCGCCGTTAACGCCAAAGGGAATAATTACAGATTTTTGAGCAATTTTTTTTCTTTGCACATTCCTGATGTACCTTTCAATTTCAGTATCCCAGGATATTATATTTTTACAAAATGGAAAGATCAGGTGGCCACATACAATTCTATCCAGTATTTTTAACACTGCATTTTTTACCGGGTTAAGTGATTGCATCTGTGTTCCGACTGAAATATATAAAGGTATATTAAGTTTTCTTGCAACATAAATTGCAGGAAAAGCAATATCGAGATAATGATTAACCAAAAGAATTTTATCTATCTGGTTTTCTTTTGTTGCATAAAGCAATCTCCTGTAATTCGAACAAAAAACAGAACTAAACCTTAAATGTTTAAAATAATTACGCGCATTAATATGTAAAGCTTTTAAGCGCAATACGTCGAAGGGAAATTGCTCAATAACACCATCAGTATTTTCGACAGTTGCTACAACTATTTTATGACCTTGATTGTATAATGTTTGCGCAATATTCTTTGAATAAAATGAAGTGCCTGTTCTGATAGGCGGAAACATTGCAGTAACAATTAATATGTTCATGATTGTTTATATTTTTTCAAGAACATAACATTTAATATGACCTATTCCCTGGGATGGGAAATCAATTAATTGTTCTAATTTCCGGGCTGTTTCATTAATAAAATGTGAGTAGTAAGGTTGCTCTGGTTTTATAAATTGAGGATAAATAATTCTACTAATAATATAAAAAAGATCAAATGTCTTTACAAAGCCGATATTAAATAATCCAGACAGAAAATTTTCAATGTTTTTATCGCTAAATTTCCTGGAAGACAGATTATAATTATCTCTATCAGGTATCTCATTTAAGCCAACATTTTCACGAAGAGTATTTAATTTTGATAGTCCTTCTTTTGATCCTTCAATCATAATATATCTTCCTTTGGTACTTAGAAGTTTATGAATATGCCTAATTGTTTTATATTGCATTTCATCACTAGGCAAATTCAATAAAAATCTTTCAGAGATAATTGTATCAAAATAATTAAATCCATTTTCAGGAATAAATGTTGTTGCATCAGAACAATAATAAGTTGGCTTAACCTGAAGAATCCCAGGGTACTCTGTTGAAAGTTTTCTTGCCCCATTAATCATTGAATCAGAAAAATCAACTCCAATAAGGATTCCCTTTATTTTTTCCGCAATTCGCATTAATGTATATCCATTTCCACATCCCAAATCCAATATCCTTTGTCCAATTACATGTTTTATTATAAAATCAATTTCTAGCTCTCTTAAATTGAAATCAGGTGATGTAGCATATTTATTTGAACTATCTTTAATATTATAATATTCTTTAACATAATTCGACTTCTCAATTTCCGTTAATTGATCAAATTCTTTTTCAGTTAAACTATGATTTTTCCCCATACATATTTTATAATAGTGTAAATAAATCTTCAAATTTTTTATTCGCATTGTTTCCTATATCAGCTGCCTTTAGGCCACTCACATATAACCGAATAAATGATTTGTAAGATATATCAGCGAGTGTTTTGAACATTTTTTGTGGTGGTAATTCAATCTTTGGATAAATAGAAATATTATTTTTCAATATTTCATCCATTTCATTTTTTCCACAGAATTGAATTATTTTAACATTAGGTGCTTCCTTTTTTATTAATGAAGGTTCTATTAATGCTCCTTTACCGATTATTGTATCTTGAAATAAGTAATCAGCCGTAATTATGATATCCAACGAACTTAAATTGATTTCTTTAATATTGCTCCAATCTGAGAATAATGTAACCTTCTTGCTAAATAAACTCAATTGTTTTAATATTTCTTTACCAAAATTATCTCTACTTAAAATCAAAATTTTTGAATCGATAATAGAAATATGTGAATCCAAAATCATTTGTACTGCAATCAAGCCTGTTTCTCTGAAACAATTAACCAAAGGGTGATTTTCGTTTGTGGCAAATACAGGTATGTTGTATTTACTACATAATTCTAAATCCAGATCGCTTTGCCTGTGTTCCCAAGCCTCGCACATATATGAGATAACAGCTTTTCTGTTTAGTTTGCATATAAAATCTTCGTTAATAGGCCTGACATGTCCTAGATTTGTTACGATATCGATTTCATTATAATTGGTAAACTGACTTTTTTCAATAATCTCAATTCGATCAGTCTCATACCCAAAATACCTGCACAATTGAATCGTCTGCTCTCGTATATCGGCAAACTTGCCGTAAATTGAATCTTTAGAAACAGCAAATACTTTTTTAGCTCCAGCTTCCAATGCTAGAATTGGTGTTAGCATGAATAATCCTGATGCAGCTTCAGTTAAAATAATTTTATCCTTGAGATTTAGTTCAAGGTCCTTGATTGCAGAGATTATCTCCTCTTTTATAATATGTAAATCTTCCTTAAAAAACATTTATATGTCTCTTAATTTATCTGAAATAAAAAGAACATCTTCTTCACTTAATTGACTATATAATGGAAGAACCAATCCTTGCTGATACAAATAAGTTGCATTGATGGCTGTAGAATATTCAAAACGATATTTGTTTTTGTAATAAGTAAGGCAATTAATTGCCTGCGCTCCCAGGTTCGATTGTATGCCTTGTTCAGCAAGTTTTGAAATAATATCAGTTCTGTTAATATCCCTGTTAAGTGTAATCATAAAACTTTGCCAGCTATGATCATCATGCCTTTTTGGTAAGCTTATATTTTTAAGGTTAGTCAAACTCATGAAATATGAATTAACCAAATTTTTTCTTTTTGACAGTTCACTGTTAAAGCGGTTAAATTGCCCAATGGCAAGCGCAGCCTGAAAATCAGTAATTCGGTAATTTAATCCGGCCGCAACAAAATCAAAAGAACCATTTTTATTTTCAATTCCATGATTTTTTAAACAATTTATTTTTTCAATAAGTTTTTTATTTCTGGAAACCACTGCTCCACCCTCGCCTGTTGTTATTGCTTTGCGCGGGTGAAATGAATAACATGCAAGTTCGGAATAATAACCCGGGGAATGTCCATCAGCCAAAGTACCAAAAGCACAGGCGGCATCCTCAATCAGTAATAAATTATTTTTTTTGCAAATATCAGCAATCCGTTTTATTTCTGCAGGATAACCGAATTCATGAACAACAATAACAGCGCGTATATTTTTTGATTTATTTTCACTAATAAGTTTATCAATTCGTTCGGGTGTTACTATATATGAACCCAAGTCCACGTCACACAAAAGAATATCAGCCCCTACTACTTCAACAACATTTGCAGTAGCAGGGAAGGTAAATGCGGGGACGATCACCGTATCGCCCGGACCAATACCCAATGCCATTAGTGACAGATGCAAGGCCGCTGTACCTGATGATACCATTGCGCATTCTGAAATACCGGTACGATCAATAACATTCTGTTCAAGTTCCTTTACAAACATTCCCTGCACAAGATTACCACTGCGAAGAACTTCATTTACCCGCTGGATGTCATCTTCCTGAATATCCGGTGATGCAAGCTTTATCATTTTGCTTTTATAAGTCCATTTTTTAAATACCATTCTGCCGTTTTCTGTATGCCCTCATCCAGTTCAACTGAAGCTTTAAACCCGAGTAATTCAAAAGCCTTGTCAACAGAAGGAATTCGCAATTCAATATCTGCAGAAAGTGGCGGCTTAAAAACAATTTTTGATTTTGAATTAAGTACCCGGCAAACAGTTTGAGCAAGTCCGTATATAGTTACCACTGCCCTTGCATTGCCAATATTAAACGATTGTCCAACAGCCGCAGGGCTTTCCAGTGCCAGCATCAAACAATCCACAAAATCGTTCACGTAGCACCAGGCGCGTATCTGGTTGCCATCGCCGTATATATTAATATCCTCGTTTTTCAATGCCCGGTTTATAAA
>Ga0224523_1000267_pt1 | contig 31326 bp, 33 predicted proteins | sample CFST50metaG_FD_182732 | JGI IMG/M metagenome (GOLD analysis project Ga0224523, IMG submission 182732) | Peat soil microbial communities from Stordalen Mire, Sweden - C.F.S.T50 | ecosystem: Environmental > Terrestrial > Soil > Wetlands > Peat | place: Sweden: Norrbotten County, Stordalen Mire... | reverse complement strand
GTATTGTCCGCGGAAGGGTGGTCACTTTGCTCCGCGGAAGAGGGGCAATCTACCCCGCGATTAGGTGGTCTTTTTAATTTGCGATTGGGTGGTCAATTTGACCGTTTTTTCCACACATATACAAAAGGAAGTTTGTTGTCGTAGGTAATCAGCCAGGTCCTACTCTTACCTGATATCCCGAGACCAAGACTTGCGTCTTGTTCAAAATAGTAATTCCCGTCCTTTTCGACCGGCATTTTTTTCATGCTGTAATATCCCTCGGCTGGTAAATTATTTTCATCCGGTGTCTCATAAATTTTCGCATCAATTCTGTTTGCAGATATTGATAAACTGGTTGATGTTTCATGATCTGTTTTAATGACATTCCCTTCGCAGAAATAGTGCAAAAAATAAATGTTATAGTCGTAAATATTAACCGGTATCTTCCGGTCAGGAGTATCATATGACCCGTTAAAATCAGCCTGAACTCCCATTGGTGTGTATTTTGATTTTGTCAGGATGTGTATTGCCGCCACAACTTTTCTCTCTTTGTCAAGGTCAGCTAGCGCGATTCCCGATACGAAGCCTTTCATTCCCTCTTTCCACACTCCGGGTTTCTGCAGAATTGATGCTTCGGTACAATCCTGGGCTGATATTCTCAGCGATGCAAAAAGCAAACAAGAAATTATTAAGTATTTCATCAGGTCATTTTTAGGTAGTTAAATATCCATATAAGATTTTAAACCTGCAGCGATTTCTGCAAGTCTGATAATGTAATGATAACAACGGGATTCGATGAAAGTTTAAAAGGTATGCAGTATAAGATGGCCCTAAATGATCTTGCTTCTCTTTGGGCTTGCCACCCTGCCCCTCCAATTAATTTTGTGTGTTGGACCCGGTGCCCCTTAAATGAGCAGGCTATTCTTTGGGATTGCCCCAGGGGGGTTCGTTCAGTTATATCCTAAAAGGCTTGTGGGTTTCAAACGGCCTCAGTTCCTTAGTCCCTGAGTCTCTTAATCTTCCACTTCCGCTGTGCGGAATCTCCACTTCGTTTCGATCTCCCAGTCTCCCCTTTCCGCGTTGCGGAATCTTCGTTTCGATCAATCTCCCCTTCTCCCGTTCTCCCATTCTCCCAATCACTATCAGCTAACTTAGCAATGGCATCTTCGGAGTCCGCAATAGCATTTTCGGGTTCCACATGACATCTTCGGGGTTTACCTTTGGAAGAAGAAATGGAACATCTATCCAATTTTTTACAGAAACATGGTTATTGTATTTCCATGGTACGTTGGTTGCCAAACCAAACTCATTTAATTCCTAGTGCTTTTTTACTACCTTGGGCTAATCAATCTTAGAACAATGGATGATATTCAAACTATTATTTCTGAACTCGTTAAGTTCAGAGATGAAAGAAACTGGTCGCAGTTTCATAATACAAAGGACCTTGCACTTGCTATCTCAATTGAAGCGGCTGAGTTGAATGAACTTTTCCTGTGGAAAACAACCAAGGAATCGGAACTAGTTGACAGGAATAAGCTGAAGGAAGAACTGGCCGATGTGTTTGCTTTCAGCCTGTTGCTGGCTGGTAAGCATGGTCTTGATGTTAAAGAAATCGTTCTGGAAAAGATAAAAAAGAATGGAGAGAAATATCCTGTTGAGAAAGCAAAGGGGACAGCGAAGAAATATAATGAATTGTAAATGATGGCAAATTATCCCCTCACACCTCATGCCTCACACCTCACACCTGATCAACCATGCTGATCTACCAGGCACCTTCCGACAGGTTTATTGATGATGTCAGAGAAAATACAATTTCTTATATCATGTGGATTTATTCTGGCAGTATTTGTTTCTAAAGCATGATAATCAACTTCAATAACTCCTCTTTGCTTTTCCCAAGCTTAGTACTGAGGGTCGCCAGCATTGCATTTTCTTCCCCTACTTCAAAATCAAGATCTTTCTGGGAAAGACCCTTGTGCATTTTAAGGAGTTTCTCTCTCCTGGTCTTCCAGTATCCTCCTTTTTCCGGTTTCATGGCTCGCTTATGTTATGTTCTTTAATATTATGACCGTTTCATTTAGTACGTGCCCTGTTGGGGAATGTTTCTGATTTTGAAGATATTTTGACGAAAAGATAAATAACCGGGACGAAGCAGTATTGGATTGAAGTTTTACACTCAGCCTTGGTTACTTGAAGTTCTCAGGAATTTAATATCTTTAAGATACTAGAATTCGAATTGCTCTCCATATATATTAGTATGCTGGAATCATGGTCGAATCTTGAAGTAAAACTTATCGTTGCAGACTATTTCAATATGCTGGTAGATGAACTTGCAGGGAAAGTTGTGAATAAAACCGTCCATAGGAAGGCGTTGAGGCCTCTTCTTAAAAATAGATCAGAAGGATCTATAGAATTTAAGCATCAAAATCTAAGTGCTGTTTTAATTAATCTTGGACAACCATATATTAAAGGATATTTACCAAGATCCAACTATCAAAAAATCCTGATAGAACAAGTTTTGGATTACTTAGCAAATAATACTTGGTTAGAGGAATATTTTAAGAGATTTTGTGAAAAAGAAGTTAACCCGGCTTCAGTTGATTTCGAGAAGGAAAAATTTGTTGTAACTCCCCCATTAGTGCAAAATGTGGAGGAGCCAATTATAAATTTAAAAAGAGGTCCTATTAAAGTTAATTTTCTTGAGAGAGAACAAAACAATCATAAGCTTGGCAGGAGTGGTGAAGAACTTGTGCTCGAATATGAAAAATGGCGACTCAATACTATAGGTTTTTCAAAATTGGCAGATAGAGTTGAATGGATATCACAAACTCAAGGAGACGGTTCGGGATTTGACATTTTGTCAAGAAACTATGACGGATCTGATAAATATATTGAGGTAAAAACGACCAAATTAAGCAAGGATACTCCTTTCTTTTTTACTATCAATGAACTTCAATTTTCAATTGAACATAAAGAAAGGTATTATCTATATCGTGTTTTCAACTTTGATGAGTCCCCTAGGATGTTTATAAAAGATGGTGATTTTAAAACAATCTGCAAATCAAGCCCTATAGTTTTTAAGGGATATTTCTAAATCATTATCTACTTAATTAATAACTCTTTAAAACATTTAGGATGGAAGAATTAATTAACACATTAAAAGATGCCGATGATTGTCAAAGGCTGGCTGACGTATTTTCAGAACTTGCCAAAAAGGCCAGATTAAGATCTGTGGTTCTAAGAGCTCAAAAACATGGTTACAAAACCAGGGTAGAATCAGAATTGGCAAAGGCAATTTATGCCTATGAAGATATTCTGACTTTAAACAATAAACGAAAAACTCATGCAACAAGAACATGGCAGATGGTAAAACGTTATGGAATAATTAAGGCTGCCGAGAAGGCAGTCAACAGACCTGTTGAGCCAATGGGGTATAGAATTTTAATTGAAAGAGGAATGAGCGACCTTACCTTTGAGTCCGTTATTACACAATACCCGAAAGAGTTTAGCAAGGACATCGTAAAGCTTGCCAAAAACAGATTAGAGGAATTGGAATTAAAACTTGCACATTTTGGTCAATGAAAGATTGTACCTTCGACTCAATGTAAGTTTAAGGTACTTCAATCCGTAAACCTAATATTTCATGCACACTTTTCTTATTTTATTAATTTGAAGCATAATCTTACAATCTAAATTCAATATGGATACAAAATCCCTTGGTATAAAACTTAATAAATCTCAAAAACTTTGGCTAAGCGAATTGGTTAAATTCTACTTTAAAAGAGAAAAACCAGATCTAATTACCTTACGTATTGTTTTAAATGATAATCTTGAGGAATCATTCGATTATAGAAAATTTGATTATAGATTAGTTAGGAGTGATGGAATTCCTACATTGTTAGGTATTTGGTATGACCATCCCAACAATTCAATTTTGAATTATGTGGATAAGGTTATTATAAATATTAGAGATACTCTTAAAAGAATGCCTACCATTAAAAGATTGGAGGCAAAAACTATAGCAGAAAAGATTAATACAAAACCTGAAATTGTTGAGATGTGCTTTGATCTCATATTTTCAATTGGTGGATTTGCTTCTTCTGGCTCAAGTTCATCAGGAAAACCAGGTTTTGAGGTACTAGAAATTGATAATATTGATGTAGTAACTAACTATTTATTTTATAAGGATCTAGATTCAATTTGGAAACGATTCACTGAGAAGCCAATAAAAAAAATAAGAATTGATGAAATCATATCAAGCAATACCCAATATCAAGCTTCAAAAGAAACAATATCGAATACAGAAAGACAAAACTTCAATTTCCGTAGAAAAAGAAATAGATGTCTTAGTGTCTAGGCTTTATGAGTTAACCTATGAAGAAGTTAAAATGATAGAAAAGGATTTTTGGTTGAGCGAGATTGACTTTATGAATATTAAACTATAAATGAACAGATATCTGCTTTCTTTTCTCTTGTCATTGATGAAACAATCAAAACAATTCCTTCCACATTGACCTCAACTGGTATCAGATGTTTTAGGAAAAGATGTACTGGTATTATTTCAACTGAGGTTCTTTTTGAAAATAACGAGATTCACTGGAAATGTTCAAAATGCAGGAATGAAGGAACAATAACTGGCTGGTAGTAGACAAAATGGGACAATGAATTAATAGTCAAATGATCTCACACTGACTATTGCTCTCTCAGTTTGGACTTCCAGTGGTTAACTTATTAAATTTTCAGGGTAATTAGGCGTCCATCCAATAAATCGAGGTATTTGCCTTTCATCACTTTTGATAAAAAACTAATATCGATCAAAGTCTTCCATTTAGGAATTTCTAAAGAGATAGTCTCCAGAACTTTTTCAATGCTCTTTTCTGTAAGTTCGCATCTTTCTATCCCAAAGTAATTAACCAAAACATTACGAGTTAAATGCTTCTTCTTACCTTTCAAAGGCAGAGCAATTTCTTCATCTTGTTCTTTTAATACAATTGTGGAATTAACCAAATCGTAACAAGGAGATAACCTTATCTGATTATCATCGGTAATAATGGAAAAGTTTTTAAGATGCGAATCTTCATTGCCGATTAAATAGTTAAATATGACCAGTTTAAACAATTTTATTTTTTCAATCGCAGGGAATGTGCAATAATCATCGATCAACTTAACGATCTTTTCCATGCTATAATCATATTTCGTATCTCTGCTTAAACCAGCCAATTGAGCAAAATCTTCAACAGGAACTTTATCATTCTGTCCCTTCCTGTCAAAACGTTTGATGAAATAAGTTAATGTGTTATCCTTTGACCATAATAAACCATGAATAGGTACTTCCAAACCGATCTCGTTTGCCAACTTCATTGTAAGGTCTTCATTCTCGGGCAACTGAGTATAAATTTGATGTTGAGGCTTAAGTATATATCTACCGCCTTTATCTACAAGAATGAATTTTCCATCTTTGATACTCAGTATAGCACTTAACTTAGGCTGGACTCCCTGAATTGACATTTTTGCTGCACGATTGAAAGCCTCTTTCCGTTGTTCTTCGGCAGTATATTCAAGGTCTTTTAGTGTCCTCAGACCAGTGCCTAAGAGTTTAAGACCTGCTTCGCTGTAACGGTTTTCACCACAGGGTGTATATGTTATCGGGCATAGGTTCATTCTACAATTTCTTTTACGGTAACAACTCCAACCATGTCATCTCCAACTGCAATTAATTGTGAGAAATGATCGTTCCTGTCGATTTTTTTAATTTTCAACAATCCGTCCAATTGTATCCCTTCTGGTAGTAATCCATCGAAGAATGGTGGAAATTTATCGAACTTATATACCTTAACATTTTTTGGCATCGTCTTTGAGACTTCAAGACCTTCATACCCGTCAAGGTATTCAAATAAATACTCTTTCCCTTGTTGTAATTCGGTCAAAGTTCCTGCCTCAGCTCCTTTAACATATATCTTAGCCTTTCTCATTTTCCATGTTTCGTAAATTGTCCATTAGCGGACTTGTTAATTCTATTTTGATATTCAATACATTAAGTATTTTCCGTAAGGTATCCAATTGAATAGTTTCCTTCCCCTTCTCAATATCATAAATCACAGTTTTACCAACGCCAGACATTTCTGCTAATTTGTCACGACTTAATTTGGCTGCTTTTCGATGCATCCTAATAACATCTGCTAATTCTTGAGACTGTATCATTTTTTACTGTTATAGCGGTAAATATAGTCAGTTATATTTAAACCAACAAGCATTTGTCTAATATTTACTGCTATGGCAGTAAAATTGAGATTAACAATCCTCTTTTTATCATTAAAAATGGACATTTTACTGCTAAAGCGGTAAAATCATTGAAGTGTATGAAACAGAAACTCATTAGAGTTAAAATTAAAAACCCTGCCATTTCTAACAGGGTTTCTTCCTTTAAGGTACAAATAAGTACAAATTTCTTGTAACTCATTAATTATCAGTACCTAAAAGTCGGGGTGACTGGACTCGAACCAGCGGCCCCTACGTCCCGAACGTAGTACGCTACCAACTGCGCCACACCCCGATTTTCAAAACTTCCAATCCAGCAATCCGGATTAAGGATTACAAAAATAATCAATCTCTCATCATTACAAAAAGAATTTTAATTTCTCAAACGTATCAGCATGCATTAAATTGCCGGTCTCTGCTCTATACAAATTGGCTCAAGCAGCATGATGGGCAACATTTATTCAGGTTAAAACGGGGCTGCTTACAATAATGTAAAAGCTAATTACAATTTTGAAACTATCTCTGAACTTTATTCATAAAAGGAATGTTTTAGAAGTATAAAAAGAAAAGAAATGAAAACACAACCAATTCCGGAAGGATATAATACAGTTACGCCTTATATCACGGTCAAAGGTGCTGAAAAGGCTATTGAATTCTACAAAAAAGCTTTTGGCGCAAAAGAAGTGGGCAGGATTACGATGGCAGGTGGTACCATTGGTCATTGTGAACTGGAGATAGGTAATTCGAAAATCATGCTGGCTGAAGAGAATAAGCAGTGGGGAAATATTAGTCCGCTGACATTGGGTGGTACAACGGTCTATCTTAGTTTGTATGTTGAGGATGTTGATGCAATCTACGCAAGAGCGCTGAAAGAAGGAGCAAAGGTTTTAGGGAATATGAAGCCAAAAGACCAGTTTCACGGCGATCGTTCAGGAAGTCTCACAGACCCATTTGGGCATAGATGGACTATAATGACCCGTATTGAAGATGTTTCGTTTCCAGAGATGCAGAAACGGGCAGATGCATTGTTCAAATAAAAATTCTGAGTCACATTTTTCTCCTTCTATCCAGATCTGGCTTCGCTGAACTCACTTCGTCAGTCGGAGACTTCGGTCTGCGATCTGACACATATGTCTTTCCTCAACCTCACACCTCATGCCTCACACCTCATGCCGCATTTCCCCGTTTTCTCAAACTTCAGATTCCTGATCCTTCCTGTTGAGACTTTGCATCCTGTAATTGTATTGCTATTGTCCCTTACGAATTCGATATTACCAAAATACCACTGGTCACCTGTAAACTGGTCAGGCTTAATGGCTGTAAGATGAACATTGCCTGTCCGGAAGTGTTTTGCAATCAATTTGCCCGATTCAACAACAATTGAATAAGTTGTACTTAATTCTGGACTGTAAAAATCTCCGGTATATTCGGTAAGACTGACTTTTGAAAGATCAAAATCAGGTAATCTCATTGCATAATGTTCCTCTCCATTCATCAACGCCTTAAATTTGTTGACTTTACCTGATTCATCTTTCATAAACGTAACTCTTGCTGATACCACGCTTACATCAAATATTGTGGATGAAACCGGCGTCATCGGAGTCTTTTCCAGTCCTGGTGCCTCAACAAACAGGTTTTCATTCTCCAGAGTCATTGTTGCAATTTGTCCGGGTTCCAGTTCATACTTGCCGCAATAGGATAGAAGTGTATCATGATCAATTTTTATCTTGTTGTTATCCGAGGTGGCATTGGTTCCTGTTTTGACTTCTGCTTCTTTCTTAGACGGCTCAGTCACTTCTTTATCTTTAAGGTAGATGTCGACTATCCTCATTGCCATTCCCGATGGGTTAAATGAAGCAAAATTGCTGAGTACATTCACTGAGAATTTCTGATCGGGAAACCTCCATAAACTTGTCCTATAACCTGCATCTGCACCATCATGGGCGATGAATTTAAGACCCTTGTAAACTCCGACACCCTGTCCCATTGCATAACCTATTGTATCGCCTTTATTAAGAATCCCCTTAATATTCATCTTCCCGATAACATCTTTACCAACAACAGGGTTTTCGAAATTCATTGCCCAGAGACTGAGGTCCTCAACAGTAGTGAAAAGACTTGTTGCACCCACCGTCGAATAGCTTAATATGCTCTTTTTAAAACCGGTGCTGTCAACATGATAGGAATAAGCCCTGTTCTTTACAATCTTTTCACAATCGTCATAAAAAAGCGTATTTGTCATCTTAAGCGGTTCAAAAATGTGCTTTCTGGTAAATTCAGCGAATGTCTGACCCGACACCCTGGCCACAACCTCTGCCAGAAGCGTAAATCCGGTATTGCAATAAAGGAACTCATCTCCCGGGTTGAAATTCAATTCTTTCTGCCTGCTTACAAGTCTTAGTATCTGCTCTTTAGTTATTATGTCATCGAGCCGCCATCCGGCCATGGCAAGCAGATCCCACTGATCTCTTAATCCGCTTGTGTGATGCATAAGGTGGTTGAGGGTGATTACTTTGCCAAAATCAGGAATTTCAGGGATATATTTTCTTACGTCATCGTTAATTGAAAGTTTGCCTTCACCTTCAAGTAGCAGTATTGAAAATGCCGTGAACTGTTTTGAGAGGGAGGCTATGTGAAAAATTGTAGCGGGAGTATTAGGAATATTATATTCCAGATCGGCGCTGCCATAGCCTTTTTTAAAAATTATTTTACCCTCCTTCGCAACAGCTACTGAAGCTCCGGGTGTCTGAGGGTTGTTCCATGCGGTAAAAAGCTGATCGATCTGTTTTTCCGGAGTGGTGCCTTTTGGTTCAAGTTTTTCCCAGGTGAGTTCATAATTTCCCTTGTGCCCCTTCTCTTCCAGGGCGGTTACCTCAAGGGAATAGTTCCCTTTTTTGTCTGAGAACAAAGTGACAAGCTCATCTCCTTTTCTTCCGTTTGGACTGTCAAAATCCTGAATCTTTTTGCCATAAGGATCAAAGGTGGTGATCAAGGCATCGACTCCTTTCTGTGTAAGTCGGAAAAATGCAAATTGATCTTTTTCCAGCTTTACTCTATACTTATGCTTGTCTCCTGCTTTTAACAGTTCTGCGACTTTTACCCCTTTTATGAGTTCAGATTGTTTGTCCTGACTTTTCAGGGGCAGGGAAAAGCTGATTGTCAGCATAAATGCCAACAGGATGGTAATGTTTCTTTTAAATTTCATTTTAGGATTTTTTTGATCAATGAATTTATTAATAATTTCTTTCAAAAGACTTTATAATTTGAAAATTGCTGCAAAAACCTTATTGTTCGCACAATTTCCGGGTTTGCTCTCGCGCAGTTATCTATTTGATTTTCTATCTCTGTGAACTCTGTGAATTCTCAGTGGTACCCGCAGTAACAAGGTGTAAGTTCTTCTTTTTACTTTCTAGCAGATCGTGTAAACCCATACTCGCACGACTACATGACAGCCTGATGACATTTCTTCTTACTTTTGTCTTTTTACTTTTGTCTTTTATATTAAGCAGGGTGTTTTGTATTGTATATCGTTAGTCGGATTATATACTTTTATTAAACAAACTCCGTTAAATGATGATTATCAAACTTTAAAGTGAAGAAAGACTGGAAAATCATTATTGCGATAGCTATAATCCTGCCTGCATTGCCGGCTATTTTTGTGTTTTCTGTTTATGTAGGACTCTTCGGCCATCTGCAAAGCAAAAAGGAACTGTTAAATTTTAAGAATGCCACAGCAACATTGGTTTTATCTTCAGAAGGTGAACTTATTGGTAATATCTTTTCTGAAAACAGGACGAATATTTCTTACGGACAAATTCCATCTAATCTTATTGATGCCCTGATTGCAACAGAAGATTCCCGTTTCTTTGAGCATAAAGGCTTTGATTCCCGGAGTCTGTTCAGGGTTCTCTTCAAATCCATAATTCTTAATGACCGTAGTTCCGGAGGGGGAAGCACGATCTCCCAGCAACTGGCAAAGAACATGTTTGGAAGGAAAAAAACAGGACGATTAGCTCTTCTGATCATTAAAACAAAAGAAGCAATACTTGCTCACCGTCTGGAAAAGTCATTCAGCAAGGAAGAGATACTTACGCTTTACCTGAATACCGTTTCGTTTGGAGAAAATATTTTTGGAATCGAAACCGCATCACGAAGATACTTCAATCGAAAAGTTGAACTCCTTAAACTCGAAGAATCTGCTGTCCTGATTGGAATGTTGAAAGCTAACACCTTCTATAATCCACGTCTCCATCCCGGAAACGCGGTTGCAAGAAGAAATGTAGTATTTAAGCAGATGGCGAAATACAACTATCTCAAAGCCACACAGGCAGATTCGCTTTGTAAACTGCCACTTATTCAGAATTTTAAAGATATTGAATCTGATGGTCCGGCAGACTATTTTCTTATTCAAGTGAAAAATGAAGCTGAGCAAATACTACAGAATGTCCGGTCTGTTTCCGGGAAAAAGTGGAGTCTTGAGGAGGATGGATTGACTATTACAACCACATTGAATCTTACTCTTCAAAAATATGCTCTGGAATCTTTTCGCGAACATCTCTCAGTAATGCAGAAAAGACTCCGGGAGCAGTATCAGACTCCATCAGGTAAAAAAGTCATTGGCCAGCTTGTTGCCCAGGAACTTAAAAACCTCAATCTTGAGAGGCGTGCCGGGGAAGTGAATATACGACAGATATTTGACTGGAATGGCTCACGTTCCGATTCACTTACTGTTGCTGACAGCCTTAGGCAAGCATTATTATTATTGCATGCTGGCCTGCTTGCCATGGATCCGCAAACAGGATCTGTCAAAGCATGGGTCGGAGGTATCGATTTTAAATCGCAGCAGTACGATCAGATATTTGCGCGTAGACAACTTGCTTCGACATTCAAACCTATACTTTATGCAGAGGCATTCGAACTTGGTTTACAGCCATGTCAGTATCTTGATAATGATTCGGTTCCTCCTTCAGGAGTTGATGAGTGGAGTCCTGTAAATTATGATCACACCCTTGGTGGGAAGTATTCACTGGCCGGAGCGCTGGTTCACTCTATGAATATCCCGACATACAATTTGTTTCTGAATGTAGGTTTTGAGAATCTTGATACGTTGTGGAGGAAACTAGGATTTTCCTTTGACCTGGTTAATACACCGTCGCTTGCGCTGGGGACTGGCGAGGGAAGCATAATGGAAACGGCTGTAGCCTATTCAGTTTTCGCTAACGGAGGTTACAGGATTGAACCACAAAATATCATGTCTATCAAAAGTCCTGACGGTGAAATTATCTGGGAAAATCAATTCAATTATAAAAAAGAAAGGGTACTTACTGAAAGATCATCCATTCTGATAAGTGCGATTTTACAGAAGGCTGTGAGGGAAGGAACGGGGTCTGCAATGGGCAGCATATATGGTATTACTCTCCCTTTGGCAGGAAAAACCGGCACTTCACAGGATTTTTCTGATGCATGGTTTACGGCATTTAATCCGAATCTTGTGATTATTACCAGGGTAGGAGCCTCATCAAGAGCTGTTCACTTCAATAATGGGTCATATGGTTCCGGCAGCACTCTTGCCCTGCCTCTTGTGGCACTGACATTAAAGAAAGTACAGAATAATGACACCCTTGCTCATCAACTTATAAGCCTCTTTCCCGATCTTCCTGCTGATTTGCAGGGAGCCCTTGATTGTCCTGATTTTAAAGAAAAAAACATAATTAATAAATTCATGAACCTTTTCCAGAACAAGAAGATCTATCGCAATGAAGGTACCAGGGAACCAAAGCATAAGAAAAAAGGTTTTTTCAGGAGGTTATTTGGAAAGTGACTGTTTGTATGACGCTTCGCGTCTCATGCCTTCTACTTTCTTTGTCTTGAAACAATTATTCTTTTGTTCATTTTTTGCGCGCCCAAAAAACGAACCAAAAAAGATCTAATGGCATTTGAAATCCAGTTCTCTATGGCTCTCAGTGCTTCTTAGTGGCTTTCTGTCTAACTAAAAATATATTTTTGATAATGAAACTTAAAGATTAGAGCTGAGCTCTTTGCGACCTATGTTTAGTTTGTCGAGGAGTGCTTTGCCCACATAGCGTTCTTTGCCCACCAAAGCTTTGGCATATATGGTAGCAAAGTGGGGCTTTAATTGTCTTGAAGACAGTTGTGCCTTTGCGCAGTTCTTCCACCGTGCCCCTCGCCCTGAGCCCTGCTCTTTGTGTCGTGCATCGTATGTCTTTTTTAAGATTACTTTTGTCTTTATACTTTTGTCTTTTATATTAAGGGCCATGTTGAGAAAGTATCTTGTTTTATTTATGGTTATATTTTATTGCAACGCACAGGCGCAATCAAATTATATAATACATCCAGTATGCAGTAATACAAGCAATAATCCAATAGTAATTTTTTTTACGGGTGATTCAGGCAGGAGCTATTTTGATGAAAAATTAACCGATAGTTTATGTGCAAATAATATCCCTTTAATGTGTATTAATTCATATAAATATTTCCGAAAGCGTAAAACACCTCAACAAACCCTGGATAGTATTTTGCCTTACATTGATTTGAATTTAAAAAAGTATAATCGCCAGAAATTTATTTTTGCCGGTTATTCATTCGGATCTGAAGTGGTGCCCTTTATTTACAATTTAATGAGTGATGAATGGAAAGACAAAGTGGAATTTATAGTATTGCTTTCCCCGTCTTACAACTCTGATTTCAAGATTCATTTTTTAGACCAGATAGGTCTAAATAGCAGGCGTTGGCCATATGATGTGCTTCATGAAATAATGAAAATTGATAATAAAAAGATAATCGTGTTTTGGGGGAATGATGAAAAGAAGTTTGAGAAGAAAGAATTTACAAAACATAACATTACAGTTCATCATTTAAAAGGTGGTCACAGACATATAGATGTAACACCGGTTATTGAAGAAATAAATGATAGGATAAGAGAGCAAACCGAATAAATGGCGCAAAGGAGTAATGGCGCAAAGGCTCAACGGAAAAGCTACCTCTCTAAATCGTCCCTTAATCCTTTGTGCCCTTTTTGTATCCTTTGTGTATTTTGTGGTTAATGGATTTCGGATTTCAGGACCGCATGTCCGCACGAAATTTCTTTTTACTTTTGTTTTATAAACTCACAGCGTCACTTATTTGATATCCCCGACGATTTTGCCCGGGGTTATTTCTGCACAACGGTTAAACGACGCAATGGCTCGAGGTCGTTAAGGCGCAAAAAGATTTAGAGACTGGGGGCCAAATAGATCGAAACAATTTTGCTGATCGACTTAACACTATCAGAATTTTAATGTTCCGTATCTGATAAACAATTTTTATCTTTGACTAAGCGTTTGATAAAGGATATTTTTTTTATAAATATGAGGATTGCAAACAATAAAAAGGAAGACAGAAAGTATATTATTCTCTTTGACGGGACCTGCAAATTGTGCAATAATGTCGTCAGATTTATTGCGAATAATGATAGCAGAAAAATATTCTGTTTCATACCGCTTGATTCGGAAAAGGCGTCAGAATATTTAAACAGATATAACAAAAAAAATATAAATAAAGGATCTGTATTATTGATTGAGGAGGAAAAGATCTATACCAAATCCAACGCAGTACTGCACATATTAAAATGCCTGGATGGCTTATGGCCATTATTTTATGGATTTATCATAGTTCCGGGATTTATAAGAGATCCTGTTTATGATATAATTGCGAAGTATAGATACAGATGGTTTGGAGCTGTTAAGGGCGATACGGATTATAGATCCTGCTAATCTGTCTTACTTTCTTTGTCTTGGAATTGTTTTTTTTTGAAATCCAATTCCTCTGTGGCTTTCTGTGCAACAAAAAAAATAAAAATTAGCAAGAAACTTAAAGGTTAGAACTGGTCTCTTTGTGGCCTTTGTGCAATATGCCACCTCTGCAGTCTGGCCCCTACGAAATAGCCCCCCGGGGTCATCGCTCATACAGGCCCCTCCCTAAAATCAGCCAAAGGGCTAATTTTTTAACGGTCGGTCCTTTAACGCCTGGGCCACTTTGTGGTTAATAGATTTTCGAATGAACCTTATAAAGATCCAGGAAGGCACCAGGCTCTTGTAAATTACTCAATTTACAGCCTCTCGGTAGCAGGGGGTGCTTTGGAAAGTAACAGTGACAAGATCGAACAACCTGTGAACTTTTACCAGTTTCCTATGTTACCATACTACTAATTCCCAAATAATTAAACAGTTGTTTTAATTATTCCGTTTCTTAAAATATTTATTAACTAAAAAATGTAAACATGCCAACTGTAATAGTGCGACACAAAGTAGGTGATTTTGGAGCATGGCTTAAGGGTCATGAGGATAGGGTACGGCTTTTTGCTCCTGCCGTATCAAGCTTTAAAACGTTTCAGGATCAGGATGATCCTAAATCCGTTGTACTGGTTTTGGAAGTAACCAGTATGGAAAAACTTGGAGCTATTATGAATGATCCCAAAATTCAGGCGACCAAAGACCGGCACACGGTTAAAGAGCCTTTAATCATTTCAACGGCGGTATCTGTATAATTTCATTTCCACCTGTTTATAACCAGGAACATAGTTATGCAGCTGGTTTTAAACGGGCTGAACTGCCCCTGCAAATCATTGATCTGCAGGGGTCTGTAATTTCATAGTAATTTGCAGTAAGGAATTATGTTTCGTCTCCCGGTTTCAGGTAATATCCCACAACATTAAGAGTTTCACTCTTTCGGTAATATTCTGGTTCAATCAGCTTCGTATTTTCCAGGACTATCTCCCTAACATTGAGGCCGTGTTTGCCTGCCAGCAGTAAACTAAATGCGAACACGTCAGCCATTTCCTCTTTAAGCTTATTAAGGTCAACCGATTCTGATTCTTCACTGGTTTTCCAGAGAAAAAGCTCATTCAGCTCGGCAGCTTCAATTGAAATGGCAAGTGCCAGGTCCTTTGTATAGTGAAACTGCGACCAGTTTCTTGCATCTCTGAATTTAACGAGTTAGGAGATAAGACTTTGAATATCATTCATTGTTATTAGATTGGTCAGACTAAGGTAGTAAAAATGCACTAAGAATTAAAGAAGACTGGTATTGCGGGCAAAGAACCAGAGAAATACAAGTTAAATTAATATATTCGAATGTCGGAAAATAAAAGTCAGAACAAATCTGAAAAATGGGAACCATCTTTAAAAGGATATTCAGCCTGTTCTTCTTACTTCAGGCTTTCACATCTCAATCATTCCTGTTCTCGCAGGTATCTGCCGGAGATCAGGTTACTGATACAATCCAATGCCGTGATGCGATTGGACAGAGTTATGCTCTTTACCGGCCGGCACAATATGATAATAAAAAGAGCTGGCCGGTCATCCTTATTTTTGATCCTTCGGCAAGGGGAAGAACAGGCGTTAGTACATTTATTGAGGCAGGCAGAAAATATGGATTCATCCTTGCCTGTTCAAACAATTCTCGCAATGGACCGCTGGCAGATAACTTCATTGCCGCTGCTGCAATGCTTCAGGATGTTGAAGAACGATTCACTGTAGATCAGAGAAGGATCTATGCTGCAGGTTTTTCCGGAGGATCACGTTTTGCAATGGCCTTTGCTTTAAGACAAAAGAAGATCTCCGGTATTATCGGTTGTGGAGCAGGCCTGCCTAATGACAGGAATTATCTCCCATCAGGAAATTCCGACTTCTTATATTACGGTATGGCAGGTACCCGTGATATGAATTTTCTCGAAATGCATGACCTGTCAGGCTTCTTCAGCAACCAGACCAGGGTGATATCATACCTCAGGACATTCTCCGGGGGTCATCAATGGCCAGATTCCGATTTGATCACTGAAGCTGTGGAATGGTTAGTCCTTCAGACAATGAACAGGAAAATAATACCGGCCGATCAGACATTTCTTTCTTATATTGAAAACAAAACACAAAACCTGATCAATTCGCAGTTATCCTCAGGAAACCAGACTGATGCAATAATGTACATGAAGTTTGCCTCACGAGACTTCGGGGGAACTCCTTTTGGCGGCAAGATGACAAAGTTGTTGACTGATTCGGAAAAATCGGCTGAATATCAAAAGGCATCCCGCAAATGGAATAAAATGGCTGCAACTGAGCAGGAGAGTAAAGAAAAATATCTGAACTACCTTAGTGAGATCCTTAATTCAGGTTCCTTACCCGATAGTGCCTCAACCTGGTGGAAAAATGAGACCAGAGAGCTTATACGACTTCGTGATAAAGGCAGTCCTGAAAACAGCATAAGTGCATCAAGAGTCCTGAATTTTATTTCTATCCTCTGCTCTGAGCAGGGGATATCATATTACAGGGACAGGCATTATGCACAGGCAGCCTTCCTGTTTGACATCTGCACATTGTCGGACAGTGAAAACCAGAATAATTATTATAATCTTGCCAGGTCCCTGGCCGGATCAGGTGAATCAAAGAAGTCGGTTAATGCATTGTCTGCAGCCGTGAATCATGGTTTTAATTCACGAAAAACTGTCGAATCTGATCCAGTGTTCGGGATGATCCGGGATGATTCCCGGTATAAAGCTTTGATTGTTAAAATGAAATAGAGGATATCTGTTTTTCATTTGGCTTCACCGAGCTCCTTTCGGCCGGTCCTTTTGCCTGACCAAAGCTAAGTTACTTTCTATGTTTTGAATTTGTTTAATATAAATTAAATTCGGAGAAGCGGCCAGGGGTCCCTGTGAACCTGCCTGCCGGCAAGCGTCATCTTCTATAATACAAAACCCCGCAGATCAATGATCTTGCGGGGTTGACTAATTAATTATCCGGAAAATAGTTATTCCTGGAATATATAATTATTTTATTTAGTTAACTCTACAACTGCATATTTTGAAATTTTCCAGAATTGAGCAGGATCTGTTATCTCTATGGATACAATTTTCTTGTCTTTGTCCCGTATAAACTGATATGAATTAGCGGGATGCTCAGAGATAAGTTTAGCACTTTTTGAATTTACAGGAATCGATTTTGTAACAGTGATATCGATTTGCATGAATGAGCTATCAGGAAAACTTCCGGCTAAAGTTTTCGTTTTACCTAATCCAATGAATCCCCCTTCTTTAGTTAAAAGACCCTTTGCCTTCAGCTGTTTAAACGTTCCACAGGCAAAGAAAGCCTTATTCATCTCATTAGTCTGAGTGGTAATTTTCTCATCCTTCTGAACAATAGTACTTTGCAAATCGGTATTCTTGGTACTTAGCTGGTCAATCTCGAACTTTTTGCTTAGCAGGGTAGTCTTCAAATCCGATATTTCAGTTTCACTTTGTTTAACCGATGCTTCCAGGTCAGAGATTGTACTTTGCAGACCCTTTATTGTTCCGCCGGACTTACTCAGTTGACCATTTAAAATGGCAATTTTCTTTTTGTTCTGTTCAAGTAATGTATTAATGTATTTAATATCTTCCACAATTTGTTGTCTCTTATCCTTGGATAATTCCACATTCGACGAATTAGTCGAAATTATATGCTCTTTTTCTTTTATGATTGCGATATTTTTTTCAACATCACCAAAAGTTGTAACCCAATCTCCTATCGATGAATCACGGGAAGCTATTTGATTTGTAAAAGAATTCTTCTGTGCTTCCATCTGGCTAAGCAGTAGTTTATGATCATGTTTATTAACCGAATAAGCAATTATCACCGCAATCAACAGGATTATAAACCCAATGATTGAAGTCGTTACAACCGCTTTTTTGATTCCTTCTTTTCTTAATCTGTTTTCATTTTCTCTGATAAGTGCTTCTTTTTTCCTGGCTTCTGCATTGTCATCTACAGGCTTAGGATCGATGTTTTCATCAATTTTCATGTTTTTTCCTCCTCAATTTGTTTTAGTTATAAAATTTATATTTAACATTGTTTTCTTTGTCAATCCTGGCATTTGATATTAAGACCATTTAGCCTTTTAAGATTCTTTAAATGCAGAGTCTGCGGAAAGCAACAATGTATGATTATTATTAGTAATAATATTTATAGTATTAAAGTGACCTGTAATTGACATTATTCCGAATATTAGACCAATAATTCATACATATTTTAAAGGTGTGGAAGCTTGTATTTTATTGTGTTTTATGATTATATCAATAAATCTAAAGGTAAGCCCATATTTAGATCCCGGCATTACATAATTATTGAAAAAAGTTGCATTATTCACATTGTTTTTGTTGCCTGGGATTGAATACTTATGATATGTAATCTGTTGGAATACATTCAGACAATTCCCGGCTTGCCTGCATAGCATCGAGATAAGATGAGTCCATCGATTTATCCTTAATGAAAATTAATCAACGGAGTTTTTTCAAAATTGAAATGGAGATTATTTCCCACAATTGATCTGATTACCTGTGAGAAAATTAATAAATTTGTCTTAATGAGAAATGGATTTTGCCAGATTAGTAATCAGAACAGAGAATTCTCAGTTTTTCGACAACTCATATTTTCTACTATTTCACATTTTTGGGATGGAACTGAAGTTTTATTATAATATTCTGAAAATGAAAATTGCAATTACCAGATATAAAAAACCATTAATTACCGTAATCTGTTCAATCATAGTTATTGTAATTGCTGTTATTTTATTGGCCTCACCGATCACAAAATATCTGATTGTGAAGAATGACATAAAATACATTGGAAGGGAAATTAAAATGGGTCGGGTTTATGTAAATCTATTTACCGGGTATATTCATATCCGCAACCTGAAAATTTATGAATCGAAAAACCTGGCTGACACAGTTGGAACCGACAGCGTTTTCTTTTCGGCAAAAGGGATTAGTGCAAATTTTGCATTGCTTAAATTATTTTCTAAAACTATAGAAATAAAAGACCTCACATTGGATCATCCCGTGGGAATAATAATTCAAAAGGAAAAGTTTTTTAATTTCAACGATCTGGTAAAAAAAATCTCTGGTGAAAAGACTGAAACAACAACGTTACCATTTCACTTTAATATCCTGAATATAAAAATAAAAAACGGTGAGTTCCATTACCGTGAAAAAGTAATGCCAATAAATTATTTTATTAAAGAAGTAAATATTGAAAGTGCGGGCAAATATTGGAATACGGATACCATAAGGGCTAATATTTCTTTCCTGTCAGGAATTGATTCCGGAAGCTTAAGAGGCAATTTTACTATAAACTTAAAAAATCTGGATTATCGGCTGTCTGCTGTAGTTCATAAGTATGATTTAAATTTTTTAAACCAATACCTCAAAAACTTAATCAACTATGGCACTTTCAGCGCCAACCTCGATGCTGATATAATTGCAACAGGAAATTTTAACGATAAGGAAAATATAGATGCCAGGGGACTGCTTGCACTGAATGACTTTCATTTTGGTATAAGAACAAAGGATGACTATGCATCCTTCGACAAACTGGTATTAAAAATCGATGAATTAAGCCCCGGTAACCATAAATATCTTTTTGACTCATTATCGCTAAACCATCCTTTTATCAAATATGAGCTATATGATTATTTGGATAACGTTCAAAAAATGTTTGGAAAATACGGAGCCAACACTTCTGGAAATAAGACAGAACCCACACGGTTTAACCTTATCTTTATAATTGGGAATTACATAAAGGTGCTTGCGAAAAATTTTTTCCAGAGCGATTACAAGATTAACAGGCTGGCGATTTACAAAGGATGTTTCAGATTCAATGACTATTCTTCGAATGAAAAATTTTCAATTGAAATAAATCCGTTCTATGCCGTTGCTGATTCTGTCAATAAAAACAGCAAATGGGTTAATGTATCCTTGAAATCAGGAATTAAGCCTTATGGCAATATAAAAGTAGCCCTGAGCATAAGTCCAAAAGATAGCGGAGATTTTGATATGCAATATCATCTTCAGAGATTGCCTGTTTCAATCTTTAACCCCTATCTTATTACCTATACTTCTTTCCCGTTAGACAGGGGTACAATAGAAATTACCGGCAGTTGGAAAGTGAGGCACGGAATTATCAAAAGTGATAATCACTTTCTGGTAATTGATCCACATGTACTAAGACAACAAAGCTCCAAAAACACAAAACTGATTTCCTCACCTTTAATAATGTTCTTAACTCGCCAGCACGGAAATGTCATTGATTACCAGATTCCTATAACCGGCAATATGAAGAATCCAACATTTCATCTGCGCCAGGTTGTTTTCCATATTTTTGGGAAAATATTTGTTAATCCGGCTTTATTCCCTTTCAGATTACTGGAGAAAAAACCGGAAAATGAAATTGAGAAATCACTTATAATGGAGTGGGAAATACGACAGAGTTCACTTCTACCCCGGCAGGAAAAGTTTGTAAATAAAATGGTAGACTTTCTGAAAAAAAATTCTGAGGCAACGCTTAATGTTTATCCAAATCAATATTCTGAAAAAGAAAAAGAATATATAGGTTTTTTTGAAGCCAGGAAGAAATATTTTTTGATATCCGGAAAGTTAAATACTCTGTTTCTCAGTAAAGAGGATTCTATGAAAGTTGAAAACATGCCTGTAAAAGATTCAATGTTCGTTAAATTTTTAAACAAACAGGTTCACGATAGCATGCTGTTTACTATCCAGGAAAAATGCAGCAGTTTTGTTGGCTTATCTGTTATCAATGTCAAATTTGAACAATTAAACAAAAAAAGAGAAGACACGTTTCTACTGCATTTTAAGAAAGCAGGTTTGGGAAACCGAGTAAAAATCTATTCCGGAGAAAACAACATCCCTTACAATGGTTTTTCATTCTATAAAATAGTTTACAAGGGGGAACTTCCAAAGTCCTTAATCAAGGCATATCAGCAAATGAATTTATTCAACAACTAGCCGTGGGTAAATGTTTTATCGTAAGTAGGTTCGGGTTCCACCAACGAATCCGTCACCATTATATAATTCAAAACCACGCAGCTTATTGATCTGCGGGGTAAATGTTTACGAGAAGTGGCGACAACAGGTTTGCTTAACCTGATTATAAGTCTTTGAGCATTATATCTTACCTTTTCCTGGATTGCCCTTCCGCCGTGATTAACATTATATCTTACCGGGATTTAAGCTTTATTAATTTAACATTTAATGGATTTTCAAAAAAGATCTAATGTATTGAATTACAAATTATTATAGTCTCATTAATAGGGGGTTGGGGGTTGATTATAGGGTTGGGCCAAGAGACCCATATATATAGAAATGAATAAGAAATACGAATGGATCCAGAAGAAAAACAAAATATGTTTATCAAATCTGAGAAGGTTTTAAAACATTTCATGCTGACTCCTTGTTTCATTATCAAAATTGATTGTTATAAGCTATTCATTGCCACTTAAATTATTTGCCTTTCTTTATGTTACCCCATCCCGGACTGGAACGACTTAATAAGATATTGCTCTTCGCAATATTAATGAGTATTGTCTTATATTTTGGAAGAGGATTTTTTATACTGATATCCTTTGCCGGCTTATTGGCCATGCTTATGACTCCCGTTTCAGACAGACTTGAAAATCATGGCATCTCAAGAGTGTTCTCCTCTGTTATATCTGTACTGATCATTGTAGCTGCATTTTCCGCAGTTATGATACTTCTTTCTGCTCAGGTAGGTAATATTGGGAAGGAACTTCCACTCATATTGTTACGATATGAAGAATTAAAATTGGATATACATTCCTGGATTAATGATAGTCTGGGCGTAAGTTCTCAACAACTAAGGGTACATGCTTCAAATGTTTTTAGTAATGCGGGAAGTTTTCTTACCAGCATGGTAAGAAGCACATTTGCCTTCATAGGGAGCTTATTCCTGGTTTTGGTGTTTATTTTTCTTTTTTTGATGCAAAGGAATAAATATGAAAATTTTGTGGTAATGCTCTATAAAGAAGACAAAAGAAATGAAGCAAAAGAGATGATCGACAGAATCAGCAGAGTAGCGCAACAATACCTTACAGGAAGACTCGTTGCTGCTTGTATTATGGGGATACTTTTTCTTATCGGTTTTTTGATCATTGGTCTAAAAAACAGTATCATTCTTGCACTGATAGTTGCCATTATGACCATTATACCATATGTAGGGGCTTTAATTGGAGGACTGGTCCCTTTCTTCATATCAATTATAGATGGATCCATTAATCAGTCGATCTGGGTTGTCATCATAATTTTACTTGTTAATATAATAGATCATTATTTTATTGAACCTTATGTTGTCGGAGGGAGCGTTAACATCAGTCCTTTCTTTACTATTTTTGTCCTGATCCTTGGTGGAATAGTCTGGGGTATTCCAGGTATTATCTTATTTCTGCCTTTATCTGGAATTCTTAAGATAATTTTTGAAAATGTTCAGGGTTTACAGCCTTACGCATCTTTGATCGGGGACCAGAGAGACTCTTCTCCGCATAGAAATACATGGGCGCAGATCAAAGGAATTTTTTCACGTCGGAAAAAAGGAATATAAAGGAAGAGCCAAAAACCGCAGGACTGAAATTATCCTTTCTCCGAAACTTGATGAACTGATGAAATTACTGAAAGTCTGATCGGATTATCAATGGCTTAACGGCTCGAATGCATAGCGCGAAACGCCATTGACCGGTTCCTGACCACCACATACCGATTTTATTCTAAATTCTGCAACATTTCCTCAATGGGGCACGTCTTTGTTACAAAGATCTTAATATTAAAGAATAAAGAACAAAGTCATGAAGGCGAATAAAGGAGGATACTGGAATACCAGAAAGGAAAAACTCCTTAAAATGTATCAGAATCTTTCTCAGAAAGATCTCAATTTCAAAGTGGGGGAGGAAAATGCCATGTTGGCACTTCTTAGTGATAAACTCGGCAAATCCAATCAGGAATTGCTGAAGATGATCATCATGCTCTGATGTTTATTTGTTCATTTGGCATTTGAAATCCAAAAACCCATTTATAAAATTTTGTTCTCAGTGAAACTCTATGTTTCTCTATGGCTCTCGGTGTAAGTTCTTTAAATACTAAGGTCAAGTTGGAGATCAGGGAACAATAAATGAAATACTCTAAACAATATAGCGTTGCACCGAGTACCGTATACCAAAAATTTTATCTCATGTTCAGATTATTTAATTATCTTTTGCCTTGTTCGAGAAACAGTATAACTCCTTTATTATGAAAAAACTTTTTATCTCAGCTTTTGTACTCTCCTGTTTGATGTTAAGTTGCAGCAACCACACCTCTCAGCAGAAAGCTCTTACACAGGAACAACTTTTGGCAAAGGCAAGCCGGACTGAAAAAAATGGCTGGATACAGATCCATCTTGAGGGTTCACCTCACGTTATCGGCTTCCAGCATGGCTACCTTCTTGCCGATGAGATAATCGACCTTCGCGGGGCGATGGAGGTGAGGAATAAACAGATGACAGGGCGTGACTGGGATTTCTACAGGAATGAATCCTATAGAATCTTATGGCATAACATCCCACCCGAATACCGGGAAGAATTAACAGGCATTACATCTGGCGTAAATGCCAGGGTAGGAGAAAATAAAATTGATATAAAGGATATGGTTGCCATAAATTCTTTCCTCGAAATTCCCGATTATTATGTCCCGTGGCTTGAAGAACAGGAGAAACATTCCCCTCCGGAACATTGCAGTGCATTTGCAGCGACAGGTTCCTGGACATCCGATGGGAAAATTGTAATTGCACATAATAACTGGAGCGAGTATCTTATCGGCGAAAGATGGAATATCATCATGGATATAGTGCCGGAAAAGGGAAACAGGATAATCATGGATGCTCTCCCCGGATTTATTCACAGCGGCGATGATTTTTATATAAGCAGTGCAGGAATTATTGTAACAGAAACCACCATTGGAGGTTTTATGGGATTCGATACAACCAAAGTGGCTGAATTTGTGAGGGCACGAAAGGCAATTCAATATGCATCATCAATTGACCAGTGGGTTGCATTAATGGTTGACAGAAACAACGGAGGCTATGCAAACGACTGGTTATTAGGAGACAATAAAACAGGGGAAATCGCACGTCTTGAACTTGGACTGAAAAACCATTTTCTTGAACGAACAACCGATGGCTTTTTTACTGGGGCTAATTTCCCTGTAAATGAGAAGATACTTAAGGAAGAAACATCATTTGGATCCTTCCCGTCCGTGAATTCAGCAAATATACGCCGGCAGAGATGGGATGAACTGATGAAACTATATAAGGGTAAAATTGATATCCAATCTGCAAAATCTTTTATGAGCGATCATTTTGATGTCAGTCGGAATAAGGGAAAAGCCGGCCGCTTTTCATTGTGTGGACATATGGATGAGGATGAGGCAGGTGTTGGTGGCGTAACATGGGGTTCATCCTATTTCGCTGCAGGTGCAGTACAGGCAAAGGCAACTGATAGTAACCTCGCTTCAAAAATGCAGTTCTGGGCAATAATGGGACATCCATGCGGAGAGTCATTCAATGCAAAAAACTACATCGAGGCTTATCCGGCATATAATGTTCAGAAAGATTTTCTGCATGATATGCCTGGGAATGTGTGGACTGTATTTGAAAAGAGATAAAATTGGATAATAATCAGCACTAAACCACATCGAGGCAGAGCGGCCAAAGGTACTTAACGCCGCACATCGCACGCCTGGAATCATTTCTTAAATGCTGTCATACGACTTAACCCAGTCTCAAATTCTGTTCTTGAAATATCTTTAAATCCTGCGGCAGTTAACATTTTGGTAACCTCCTGCTCGGTATAACAATCACCCGATTCAGTTCCCACAAGCATATTTATTGCAAAAACAGCGCCGGAAGTTGGTTGCGTCCGATCATTGTTCATTATCCAGTCCTGGATTATTATACGGCTATTCTGATTTAATGAACCAAAGCATTTTTTTATCAGATCCCTATTCACATCCAGGGAGTTACTATGAATAATTGCTGATAGAAATACTATATCAAATCCACCCGGCAGATCATCCGTTGTGTAATCGCCGGCATAGGTCTTTACTTTATCTGAAAATCCTTCTTTATCAAGAAACGTTTTTGTTATCGGTACAACATTTGGCAGATCAAAAACAGTTGCTTCAATTCCGGGTTTCCGTGAAACAAATTCCATAGAATATGCACCAGAACCGCCACCAATATCCAGGATAGAATTTACTCCCGACAAATCAATACTTGCAAGCTGCTGGGGAGACTGCTTTTTTGCCCTGTCGTGCATGGCAGTTATAAAGGGAGTAAGCCAGTCTTCTCCTCTTGTATTAATTTCATCAGGATGTGCTGAAACGCCTGTTCTTACAACCTTCGTCAAATTACTCCAAGTATTCCACAGATGGTTTGAATGCATTAAACCTCCCAGATAGTCAGAACTTTTTTTGGATAAAAAAGTAAAACTTTCGGGAGTATTGAAGAATAACAGGTTTTGCTTTTTAAGAAATCCTAAGCTTACCAGGGCATTCATAAGACGCTCACAGGCATGTTCGTCTAGTTTCAGTTTGTTTGTGATCTGTTTGTTTGTAGAGCCTGATTCCTTAATATTTGTAAATATGTCAAGTTCAAAACCTGTTAACAGTATCCTGCTTTTTTGATAAGAAGAAGCAAATTCTCTGATTGCATTTGGATTCATAATATTTTGGTTTTCAGTGTCTGAATATAAAACGAATTATTGAAGTTAATGTTTTAATCGTTCATTTCTTTTTCGGGTCGTCCTCGTGCCGACGATTAGAGAACTTTGAGTCAAAAAAGTAGTTATTTCCCAAAATAATCTGAGGCCGCTTGAAAATCCCAAAACCCATTTACATAATTTTATTCTCTGTGAACCTCTGTGGAACCTCAGTGGCTCTCTGTGTAACTAAAAAACATACCCAAAATAGTAGACTTCATATTTTATATAAACCCTTACCTTCATTTGCTAAATCTTTGCACCTTTGCAAATCGGCTAAAACAATATCCGAGACACGAAAAGTTGAGTGAAATGATAAAAAAAATTGAGATTCAGATAGAACAGTCTTACCTCGACAACTTAAAATCAAAGCTGATGCTTACACGATGGCCCGATGAGTTAGAAGGTTCAGGCTGGACATATGGAGCAAGCCTGGGTTATATGAAAGAATTGCATGGCTACTGGACCAACTACTTTAACTGGAGAAATACTGAAAGTGAAATTAACCGGTACGGGAATTTCATAGCAAATATTGACGGGTATAAAATTCATTTCCTGCATATTAAAGGAAAAGGAGAAAAATCATTTCCACTTATCCTGACTCATGGCTGGCCCTACTCATTCCTTGAAATGCTAAAGTTGATTCCATTATTGGCCGAGAATAAAGATATGTCATTTGACCTGGTTATCCCATCAATGCCGGGATATGGTTTTTCTCAAAAAATAGTACAGCCCGGCTGTAATGTCTCATTTATTGCCGATCTGTGGCACAAGTTAATGCTGGAGCTCGGATATGAAAAATATGGTGTTCAGGGCGGTGACTTCGGTGCCGGTGTATCAACTGCTCTTTCAATGAAATATCCAGGGAATGTTACTGGTATGCATTTGAACTATATTCCGGGCAATTATGTGCCTGTACTGGAAGAAAATGAGGAATTTTCTGCTGACGAGAATTCCTATCTCGATTTGGAAGAGGAATGGTATTCGAGAGAAGGTGGTTATTCGCTGGAACAGAACACCAAACCGCTCACTCTTGCTTACGGGCTAAATGACTCGCCGATGGGTTTGTGTGCATGGATAATAGAAAAAATGTACGGTTGGTCTGATTGCAGAGGATACATCGGGAATGTGTTCAGCATGGATGCCCTTTTATCAAATGTAACTCTTTACTGGATTACAGAAACGATACATTCTTCCATAAGGCTGTATAATGAGAACAGTAAAAATCCGCTAATAATTGGAAAAGACTCATTTATTAATATTCCTGTAGGTATAGCTCATTTCAGGTATGAGGATCCATTTCCTCCCAGAAGATTCATCGAACGTGGTTTTAATATTCAGCACTGGTCGGAATTTCCTGCAGGAGGCCATTTTCCTGCCATGGAATATCCCTCGCTGCTTGCCGAGGACATTACCAGCTTTTTCATCAAAATATTAAAGGCAGAATGAAGAAGAATTAGATCCGTTGTTTGTTGCTTGCTTTGTCTGCCGAAGTTATAGCAAAAGCAGGTTGCTGATTATTATGAGGACTTGTGCCCCATAAGATCAATCATATATACTTAAGGACATAATAATACTAGGATAATTCATACTAAAAAGAAATCCTTAACGAACTTTGTCTATAAACATTTTTGTATGAAGATAAAAAAGATAAACAGATACAGTGAACGGGTTTTTGAAGCCGTTTTAAGGTTATTGCCACAGCTTTCCCCTGATGCTGTTTTACCAACCAGGCAATATATTATGGAGATATTAACCTCAGAAAACATTCATTTCTTCATCGCCGAACTTGATAATAAACAGATAGTAGGAATGCTTTCTATCGGAACTTACAATATACCGACAGGTAAAAAAGCCTGGATAGAAGATGTAGTGGTTGATGAATCTCAGAGAGGCAGAGGATTTGGTAATGAATTGGTAAAATTTGCAATAGAGTATTCAAAATCCCTGGATGCACGAAGTGTTGCACTCACATCGAGACCATCAAGAGTTGAAGCAAATGAGCTCTATAAAAAACTGGGATTTGTGCGGCATGAAACTAATGTTTATAAATATTTGCTGAGATAACACTATCAAGTTAAATTAAAGAGTGTGAGAATGATGTAACATTTTAACGCAATTATGTAACAGTTAATGGGATGGATGAAATTATCTTTGTATCATGAGAAGCAGTTCATTATTAAAGACAAATTCGTCTAAGTGCAGACGAATGATTTCCATCGCAGAGATCAATATACTTCGCAAGTACGAGGACAGGCAGCTGATTGATGAAAAGATAGTCCGTCAGATGACAAAATTGCATTCACTCTGGTTCAAAGGGTTACAATTGTAAGTTTTTTTTAATGCCAATACCCGGAAAAAGCACTGAATTCAACCTCCTTTCTATGCGCTGTGTGGCTTCTGTTTGATCCTGCTCAGCCTGATTCTGTCATTGCTGATTTATATTTTCAAAAGAATGTAAATGTAGAAGAAAGTACCTTAACTTTTGTCTTTATACTTTTGTCTTTTGTATTGATCTTCCCCTGAGCCCTGTGCCCTGTGCCGTTTCCTCACACTTTACACATAATGCCTCATCCTTTCGGCCGTTGCCCTGTTGCACCTTTGTAAATCAATGTTTTTTATTTAAATTTGGTTTTATATCAGTGAAACCATAAACATTACTACTATGAAAACTGAACTTAAACGACGTGATTTCGTTGCCAAATGTTTAAAAGCCGGAGCAGCAGGTTGTGCACTTTTCTATGGCAATTCGATTTTTGCCCAGGAGGCCGGGAAGAAAATTCAGAAACAGGATCTGAAAGGCCTTACTTATTGCGGGTTTAAATGTAATAATGAGTGCACTCTTTACAAAGCCACAATTGAGAACAGCCTTGAACTCAGGAAAAAAGCCTACGAAGAATTTAAATGGAAACAGAAGTTCAATATTGATTTTGATGCAGAAAAGGTTTTTTGCTATGGATGCAAGCCGGCGGATAAACCCCTCAGTATAAACGTGAAAGCATGTACAGTGCGCAAATGCGCAACAGGTAAAGGATATGATTGTTGCATAGAATGTAAAGAATTGACAGCATGTGATAAAGAGTTATGGAAAAACTTTCCGAAGTTTAAAGAAAGGGTTATAGAAGCGCAAAAAAATTTCTTTGGAGCATAACGATCTTTTTAATCTGTAAATTATGATGAAAGCAACAAGAAAACTCATTTTCGTGTTATTCCTTTTCAGTGTCGTCAATTGCTATTCACAAACCAGTCATCCTGAACCTGTTACTCTGAAGGTTGGATCGAAGGCACCTGATTTCAGCCTTCCAGGGATCGATGGTAAAACGTATAGTCTGAAAGATTTTGATAAATCACCGGTGGTTGTTATCGTTTTCAGCTGTAATCATTGTCCTACTGCCCAGGCATATGAAGACCGGATAATTGCGATTGATAAGAATTACAGGCCAAAGGGAGTTGCTCTTATTGTGATTTCGCCCAATTCCACTGCAGCTCTGAATTATTCAGAATTGGGCTATACAGATATGGGTGACAGCTTTGAAGAAATGAAGCTACGTGCAAAAGATAAAGGGTATACATTCCCTTATCTTTATGATGGTGATAATCAGAAATGTGCACTGGCATACGGACCTGTTGCCACTCCGCATTGCTTTGTATTTGACAGAAATCGTATTTTACAGTATGTGGGGCGTGTTGATGGATCAGAAAAACCTGGTACCGGACAGGGCGAAGATCTGAGAAATGCTATCGATGAAGTCCTTGGACGGAAAACAGTTGCGAACACTGTAACCAAAGTATTCGGATGTTCAATTAAATGGTCGTGGAAAAACGAATATACTCAGAAGCTGTATAAACAATGGTCCGAGTTGCCAGTAACGCTCGAGGATATTGATATTAAAGGGATTAAGGAACTGGTAAAAAATGACTCTATAGGTAAACTACGATTAATCAATATCTGGGCGACATGGTGTGGTCCCTGTGTCACAGAATTTCCTGATCTTGTTATTATTGACAGAATGTATCGCGGACGTAAATTTGAACTGATTACCATCAGTGCCGATAAGAAAGATAAAAAACAGGATGTACTTAATTTCCTCAAACAGCATCAGGCTTCAAATAAGAACTATATTTTTAATAATGATGACGTGTATCAGATGATTGAGGCTATTGATCCTGAATGGCAGGGTGGTTTACCATATACCATGGTCATTGAACCCGGAGGGAAAATCATCTATAGAAAGCAGGATACAGTTGACCCGCAGCAAATGAAAAAGCTGATTGTCGACGATAAATACATTGGCAGGTACTATTAGCATGGATCATCATGTAGGAACGTTACATGCAACGTTCCTACCACTTATATCGCAAACATCATAATTCTTAACGGAAATTGTCACTACATTCATTGCAAAATATTATTTGCAATGAATAAGCTTCTGATTCTTGCGACTATCCTCATAACTCTTGCTCTGGTTTTTTATACCACAGGTATATGGTCCGAACGTTTATCAAAGTACCTTAAAGGATGGCATGTGGCTGCATTCTGGGCAGGATTTATGTTTGATCTTTCCGGCACCCTGACAATGGCCAGGCTCTCAGAGCATCCTTTGAATCTTCTCGAGATTCATTCTCTCACGGGACAGGTAGCGCTATGGCTCATGCTTGTTCATGCTATATGGGCAACTTATGTAGTCAGAAAAGGAAGTGAAGACTCGCGTAAAAAATTCCATCGTTATAGTTTAACAGTCTGGCTGATTTGGCTGATACCTTACTTTGGTGGTATGATAATGGGGATGACTCACTGATGGTGCTGTTTGCGATGTATGCAGGGCCGGTGCATGCATCATCCCACTATTGAGAAAATTTCAATTATTTTTCTCGAAATGAGAAAAACTCTTTAAATAATCTCATGTTTTCGACTTCTGTAGCTTTTAGAAGTGTCAGAAAGTAAGACAATTAATCAAATGAGATTATTTAGTTCCGCTACAACATATTTCTGGCACGTACTTTGTTAAATATTTATGGATAAGATTTGTATAGGCATTTACCCGTATGTTTTAAACAGAATAGCATTTTAAAAGCAGTTATCATGAGAACAAATTCTGTGAAATACTGGAAAGATAAGAGAGAAAAGCTATTGAAGAAATATAGCACTCTTACTGAAGAGGATTTAAGTTTCAGTGAAGGCAAGGAGAAGGAAATGATAGAGACTGTGGGTTCCAAGCTTGGAAAAACAATGAAGGAACTGCTCAGTATTATTATAACACTTTGATTGACTTCTTTTACGAACTCATGAGAGGTTTGTCAAACTGATTAATATCTGGTGTTTTTACGAAGAAAAAGCCCGGCATTTTGGTGTCGGGCTTTTTATAGTGCGCCCGGCATGGGCGATGACTATAGGGTGCAAGACCCGAACACACTTGGCAGTAGGAAGTGTTAGCTAAAGGCAAGGGTGTCCTTCGTGAGGAG
>Ga0224523_1000266_pt1 | contig 31409 bp, 30 predicted proteins | sample CFST50metaG_FD_182732 | JGI IMG/M metagenome (GOLD analysis project Ga0224523, IMG submission 182732) | Peat soil microbial communities from Stordalen Mire, Sweden - C.F.S.T50 | ecosystem: Environmental > Terrestrial > Soil > Wetlands > Peat | place: Sweden: Norrbotten County, Stordalen Mire... | reverse complement strand
CCCAGGCACCCAACCCGGGAAGATCCTCCGCCTCAGAGGCAAGGGATTGCCTGAAGTTAACGGCTATGGGCGCGGCGACCTTCTTGTGAATGTTAACGTATGGATACCTAAAACCATGACTAAGGATGAGTCAAAAACCATCGAGAAATTCAGGGAATCGGAATCATTCGAGCCAAAGCCCGATAAAGACGATAAGGGCTTTTTCGAAAGGATGAGAGGATACTTCGAATAGGAAATCAATAGATTTCATATATTTACTCCTCATTTTAAAAACTAATTATTCTTTTATGTCACTCTTTGAAGCAAGGAATGTATCCAAACAGTTCGGCAGCTTCAAGGCGCTGGATAATGTAAGTATCTCAGTGCCTGAACAATGCATATACGGCCTGCTTGGACCAAATGGTGCCGGTAAGACAACCCTTATCCGCATCATCAATCAAATAACCGGTCCTGATGCCGGCGAACTCTTCCTGAATGGCGAGAAACTGATGCCTGATGATGTCTTATCTATCGGTTACCTGCCGGAAGAGAGAGGCCTTTACAGGAAAATGAAAGTTGGCGAGCAGGCTCTCTACTTTGCTCAACTTAAAGGACTTTCAAAGGCTGAAGCAATGAGAAGGCTTAAATACTGGTTCAAAAAACTTGATATGGTCGACTGGTGGGGCAAGAAAGTTGAAGAGCTTTCAAAAGGTATGCAACAGAAAGTTCAGTTTATTACTACTATTCTCCATGAGCCAAAACTTATTATTTTCGATGAGCCATTCACCGGGTTCGATCCGGTAAATGCCAATACAATAAAGAATGAAATACTTTTTCTGAGAGACCGTGGAGCTACCATAATCTTTTCAACTCATAACATGGGGTCAGTTGAAGAGCTCTGTGATAATATCACTCTCATTGATAAAGGGAAGACAATACTTGAGGGCAGTGTCGATGAGATCCGCAGGAACTGGGCTGCAAATGAATATGACATGGTCTTCAACGGGGATGTCAAAATAGAAGGAAATGGCCAGTACCAGATCCTTAAGCAGGATTTTGACGATGGAATTAGTTCAATAAGGCTCAAGACCACAGCCACTATCGGAACAAATGAGATCCTGAATAACCTCATGAAATCAGGGACGATAGTCTCCTTCAATCCTGCTCTCCCTTCTATGAATGAAATATTCATCAGGGTGGTTGAATCAAAAAATTAATACCCGCTTTTAACATTGAAATATCAAGATTATGAATAAGGTATCTGTTATAATAAAAAGGGAGTACGTTACGAGAGTAAGAAAAAAGTCATTTATAATAATGACTCTCCTTGCCCCTGTTTTTATGGCTTCCATGGTCGTCCTTCCTACTCTCCTGATGCTGAATAAAGACAAGCAATTCAAGAAGATTGCAGTAGTTGGAGAAGGAGCCGTCATTTTCAAGAATGCCATCACAAATACGAAAGATGCTGAGTACGTTTATCTCGATAATGCAGATATGAATGATCTTAAGAAGAACTTCCAGCAGGCGGGATATTATGGCATTCTTTATATTTCTCCGGAAGTCTCCACCACTCCAAATGCAATCCAGCTATTCTCAAAAAATCAACCTCCAATTGATCTTCTCGAACACATTGAAGGTTCTCTTGAAAAAGAGATAGAGAGACAAAAGCTGCTTGGCTACAACATAAAGGATCTTGATGAAATTCTAAAGACTATCAGGACAAAAGTGTCGGTGCAGACAATTAAAATTGATGATTCCGGCAAGGCAACTGAAACAAGTACAGGAATAGCAATGGCAGTGGCATATATCGGAGGTTTTCTGATGTATATGCTTGTTTTCATGTTCGGGGCACAGGTAATGAGAGGTGTCATTGAGGAAAAAACAAGCAGGGTCGTAGAAGTAATCGTCTCATCAGTAAAGCCTGTCCAACTAATGATGGGTAAGATCGTTGGGATTGCACTGGTTGGATTAACCCAGTTCCTAATCTGGATTTTCCTTACTGCGGCGATCGTGGGTGTGGTAAAGACAACTGTGCTGAAAAAGAGTAATGTCGCTGAAGTATCCCAGATGATACCAAAGAGCGTTATGGCCGACAACCAGCTGCAGCAGGCCACTGGAACAACCTCAGCAAATAAGCCTGCAGAGGTCAATCCGCAGCTTGCTGAAGTCTCAAAAATGTTCGATAATGCAATGAACCAGGACTGGCTGCTGATAATAACCTCATTCATATTCTATTTTATTACCGGGTACCTGCTCTATGCCTCTATTTTTGCGGCAATCGGTTCAGCTGTCGATAATGAAACAGAGACACAGCAGTTTATGCTTCCTGTGACAATTCCGATCATCCTGGGACTTTTTGTGGCAATGGGAACAATGCAGAACCCTGAAAGCTCCATTTCCTTCTGGTTTTCAATGATACCCCTCACTTCACCGATAGTCATGATGGCCAGGATACCGTTTGGCGTTCCTTACTGGCAGATAGCTGTATCGATGGTTATAATGTTAATTACATTCCTTGCATTTGTCTGGATGGCGGCCAAGGTTTACAGGACCGGCATTCTCATGTATGGAAAGAAATCCTCGTGGAAAGAGATATGGAAGTGGCTAACATATAGAGGTTAAGACAAACGACAAAAGGAAAAAGATAAAAGTAAATCCCTAATATTTAATTAGGGGACTATAATAAAAGATCCCCTCCTGAGAGGTCGAAACAAAAAGAAGATTCCGTAAAGTGGAAGAAGGGAGGGTTGATTTAACGAAAATAATATGTCAAAAATCCTTGTTATCGACGATGAGAAGGCCATCCGGAACACACTGAAAGATGTCCTTGAGTATGAGAAATATGAAGTCGACCTTGCTGAAAACGGGACCGCCGGTATAGAACTTTTTTCAGTCAATTCCTATGATGTGGTGCTGTGCGACATTAAGATGCAGAAGATGGATGGCATTGAAGTGCTTCAGAAGCTGATGGACATTTCACCTGTCACTCCCGTCATCATGATTTCGGGACACGGAAATATTGATACCGCTGTTGAAGCAATAAAAAAGGGAGCTTACGACTTCCTTGAGAAACCACTTGACCTTAACAGGCTTCTCATTACCATCCGCAATGCAATGGATAAATCGACTCTTATTACTCAGACCCAGGTTCTGAAAAACAAGGTCAGTAAAATGTACGAGATTGTCGGAGAGTCGGATGCCATCATGAAGGTAAAGGAGATGATCGACCGCGTTGCTCCTACTGAAGCAAGGATACTTATAACCGGCGCCAACGGGACCGGGAAGGAACTAGTGGCACACCAGATACATGAAAAGAGCAGTAGGGCAAAAGGGCCATTCGTGGAGGTGAACTGCGCGGCTATTCCCTCTGAACTGATTGAGAGCGAGTTGTTCGGGCATGAAAAGGGATCATTCACTTCTGCAGTGAAGCAGCATATTGGTAAATTTGAACAGGCAAATGGCGGAACTCTTTTCCTCGACGAGATTGGCGATATGAGCCTTCCAGCCCAGTCTAAAGTGCTGAGAGCACTCCAGGAAAACAGGATAACAAGGGTTGGCTCGGATAAAGATATTCAGGTGAATGTGCGGATTATTACAGCCACTAATAAGAATATCAGGAAAGAAATCGAATCAAACAACTTCAGGGAAGATCTGTATCACAGGCTCAGTGTCATTCTCATTCATGTGCCTTCTCTTAATGAGCGTGAGGAAGATATTCCGCTCCTGGCTGAGCATTTTAACTCCATGATCTGCAAGGAGTATGGAATGAGTCCTAAAACAATAAAGAAAGACGCTTTAAAGGAGCTTCAGAAAATAACATGGACAGGAAATATAAGGGAATTCCGGAATGTCATCGAAAGATTGATCATCTTATCCAGGGATAATATCTCCGGGGCTGATGTTATAGCTTACGCAAGACCAGTGTCAGGATTCAGTATATGAGCATTTACAGGATAGAAAAAGATGCGCTCGGTAAGAAAAAGATCCCTTCCGATGCACTCTATGGCATTCATGCCGTAAGAGCAAAAGATAATTTTCCCGGCAATACCCCTTTCCCGGTTGAATGGTACCAGGCTGTAGGTATTGTAAAAGTTGCTTGTTACAGGACTTACAGGAAATTCAGAGATGCTGCTATTAATAAACTCGGTAACAACCTTCCCTTTAAACCAATAAATGACGATATCCTTGATGTACTAATTGCAGCAGGCGGGGAAGTAGCTGAAGGGAAGTATTTCGATAATTTCATTGTTCCCGGAGTTCAGGGAGGCGCCGGAACCAGCATTAATATGAATATCAACGAAATTATTGCAAATGCCGCGCTTCTGAAAACCGGAAATAAGTGTGGAAATTACACTTATATCGATCCCACATCCCATTCCAATATTTACCAGTCTACAAATGATGTTATTCCAACTGCCCTCACAGTAGCTTCAATAAAATTATTACAGGAGCTTGAGGAAAAAATCAACCTGCTGAGACAGAAAGTCGAAACATATGAAAAGCAGAACAGGGAGAAGCTCCGTCCCGGCTATACGCAGCTCCAGGAAGCTGTCCCTTCCTCTTTCGGACTGCTTTTCAGCGCGTACAATGAAGCTCTTTCGCGTGACTGGTGGCGGGTTTCGAAGTGTTTCGAGAGGATCAGGCAGGTCAACCTGGGGGGTGGTGCTATAGGAACAGGAATAGCCATTCCGCGCTTTTTCATCATGGAAGTGGTCCCTGAATTAAGGGCACTCACGGGGATGAAGGTTTCCCACAGTGAAAACCTATCCGATGCAACGTCAAATACTGATAAATGGGTTGAGATACATGCCACATTGAAGGCTCATGCAGTAAATCTCGAGAAGATGTCATCGGACCTGAGACTGCTTGCCTCGGACATCGCAGGCGAAAAGAGCATAACCATTCCTGAGAAACAGGTTGGCAGCTCCATAATGCCAGGGAAAATCAACCCGGTTATCCCGGAATTCGTCATTTCAGCCGCACATAAGGTCTACTCAAATGATAACCTGATAAGCTCGCTGTGCGGACAGGGCTCTTTTGAACTAAATGCTTACCTGCCGGTGATTGGCTGCTCAGTTATTGAAAGCCTCAACCTGCTCATTTCCTGCAACTCAACTTTGCTTGCCAATCTCTTTTCCGGACTGGTTGTAAATGAAACAACCGGGTATAACGCACTTATTTTCAGTCCTTCATTATCAACTGCGCTGAGCCCATATATAGGTTACCACAAAGCTGCCGAGGTAGCAACGCTGATGAAGAAAAAGAAGATCGATATCTTCGAAGCCAATCGTATTCTGAAAGTCATCGATGATGAAAAGCTGAAAACTATCCTTCAGCCGGGTAACCTGCTTAAGCTCGGGTTTTCACTCGATGAACTTTAAACAGCGATAATTGTTAATTTTGTGCTAAATAATCTTTTCAGATGTCAAAAGGAAAAGAGTCAAAACCTCATATCGGTATCTATGGCAGGCGCAACAACGGAAAAAGCAGTCTGATAAACTGTCTTGCCGGGCAGGATATTGCTATTGTCTCCGGGCAGGCAGGAACAACAACCGACCCTGTCAGGAAGTCATTCGAGATCACCGGCTTCGGACCTGTCATACTCGTAGATACTGCCGGGATAGACGATTCCGGTGAACTTGGAACAAAAAGAGTCGAAAGAACCCTCAGGACTCTTGATATAATTGACCTCGCTCTTCTTTTAGTAACTGATAACCTTTGGGGAGAATCTGAAGACAACCTCGTAAGTAAATTCAAATTGAATGATACTCCATTTATAATTATTCATAATAAATCGGATCTCAGAGTTCCCAATACCGGTTTTATAAAAAAAGTGAAAGAAAAAAGCGGTGCAGATTTATTTGAGTTTTCAGTTGCAGACAGGCGAAATTACGAGGAACTTATAAATCTGATACGCAATACTATCCCTGAGCATTCCCTCAGAGCCCCTGCCCTTCTTGGCGACCTGATCAAATATGGCGATATAGTTATCCTGATCACTCCTATCGATGTGGAGGCACCAGAGGGGAGACTTATACTGCCACAGGTACAGGCAATAAGGGATATCCTTGATAATGATGCCGTTGCTATTATACTTAAGGAGAGGGAAGTGGATGCTTTCCTCAAAAAAACAGGTATCAGACCTGCGCTCGCTATAACTGATTCTCAGGTCTTCGTTAAAGCCGATGCTTCAATACCGAATGATATTCCGCTTACAAGCTTCAGTATAATGCTTGCGAGGTTCAAGGGTGATTTTGAGAATTACCTGAAAGGGACCCCTAAAATATCTGAGCTTAAGGATGGCGACCGGGTGCTTCTCCTTGAATCATGTTCACATCATGTGGCTTGCGACGATATCGGAAGGACAAAGATTCCCAGGTGGATGACAAATTTCACTGGCAAAAAGATTGAATATGATGTTGTGGCAGGTCTCGACATTCTGCCCCGTCCTATAACCGATTATGCACTGCTGATCCAATGTGGCGGGTGCATGATAACAAGAAAACAGCTGCATAACCGGCTTCAGCCTGCAATAAAAGCCGGCGTCCCAATTACAAATTATGGAATGGCAATCGCATATGTTCAGGGTATATACAAAAGAGCAATCGCCCCCTTTGTGAAAGAGGCCGGTGATGGGGAAAACTACCTGTGAACCGGTGATCAGAACCGGAAATAGATGAACGGTATTACTTCAGCCGTTCTCATCTGCAGAAGCAATACGGCGACAACCAATATAACGGCAAGTTTTGCTGCAAGCGGGATGCTGATGAAGAGACCCCTGTATGACTCCTTGATCTTCTCCGGAAGGAGATGAATTATGTAACCTGCTATGATAAGCATGAAGACGCTGCCGTAAGCAGGTAATACTGTCAGGTACGAACCCGGGGAGAAGCTTCCGGTTATCTGTCTCAACATTATGAATGCACTGTTCATATCAGGAGCCCTGAAAAAGATCCAGCAAAAGCTTACAAAATTGAAAGTGATAAAGACAGCAATGGCACGTCCAAAACGGCCGGAAGTCAGCTTGTCTCCAAAAATTGAATTCCATATTTTATTAATAACCAGCCCAATGCCATGCAGCCCACCCCATATTAGAAACCTCAGGGCTGCACCATGCCATAACCCGCCAAGCAACATGGTTATTATAAGGTTGACATAGGTCCTGAATTTCCCTTTTCTGTTGCCTCCCAGCGAGATATAGAGATAATCCTTAAGCCATCTCGAGAGCGAGATATGCCATCTCTTCCAGAAATCGCTTATGCTTGAAGCTTTGTACGGTGAATTGAAATTTATTGGAAGCCTGAACCCCATTATCAATCCAAGTCCTATCGCAATATCGGTATATCCTGAAAAATCGCAATATATCTGGAGACCATACCCGTATATCGCCATCAGGTTTTCAAATCCCGAATATGATGAAGGAAGGTCAAATACACGGTCTATGAAGTTTATAGCAATAAAGTCTGATATGATTATCTTCTTTATGAGACCTTTACATATAAGAAAGATTGCATAGCCAAATTCCCGTTTCGACAGGCTGAACCTGGTGTAGAGCTGGGGAATGAACTCAGATGCCCTGACGATCGGCCCCGCAACCAGCTGAGGAAAAAACGAGACATAAAATCCAAAATCCACAATGTTCCTGACCGGCTTCAACTTCCCCCTGTATAAATCAATCGTATAGCTTAGTGACTGGAAAGTAAAAAATGATATCCCTACGGGAAGGATAATGTTATTGATATCAAATGAGGTTCCAAGATGAAGATTTGAAAACGATGCCAGATAATCATGAACCTGGATACCCGTTCCGAAAAGGTCGTTAATTGTGTGTACGAAGAAGCCGGTATACTTAAAATATGCAAGGATCCCGAGGTTTGACAGAAGGCTTAGAAAGATAAAAAGCCGCTTGAATGTCTTTTTACGGGAATGATAAATAAGAAGGCCTGCTGTATAATCAACTACTGTGACAAGAATCAGAAGGAAGAGAAAAAGACCTCCGGATTTATAATAGAAATATAGGCTGACAATGAGCAGATAGAAATTCCTGATAAATGGTTTCCTGTAAATTATGCTGTACCCGGCCATTACCACCAGAAAGAATATCCAGAATGCCGGAGTTGAAAAGATCATTGGCCTGTCCGGATCGTAATTGAATATCTCAGAAATAAGCATCCTCAACTTGCTGCCTCCCAGCACCGGGAATTCCTTCGGCGTAACCTTGATCTCAGCAAGGGTTATATTTGAAGTGTCAGGCAGGACTCGTTTTACGGTTTTAATGCTGGTATCACTTCTGCCTGAGGAGACAATGTATCCGTAAAGCATTTTTGAGATAGTATCTGCTCCCTGGTAGGTAAAGTGAACATAGTCGGTCTGCGCAAGCGGTGGTTTTTTCTTCGACCAGCTTATTATCGATGATTGCCCTCCCATCGCACTATACGAATCCCAGAATATTGCACCAGCATCATCAGCAGCCTCCTTCTGCGATCTGATTATTGATGGTATATTGCGATACGATTCTAGAGAGTCACCTTCACCTGATGCCATATCCGTCACACCGATTACCATTACCGAAGCTCCAGGAGCTACCTCCTTCACACGTTCAATCTGGCGATATAATCCTCTTTTATAGTATGAATAATCATTACGGACATTTTTGACAATGTTGAGGCCAAATTGCAGGATAATAAGGTCAGGCTGAAGCTTTTCATAAATTTCCCGCAGGTTTTGCTTATCGGTCATTGTAAACTCCAGACCAGCGCTGCCGCGCTGAGGGATATTATCGACAATTATCCCGTCGCTGCTCTCGATGCTGATGCCGTAAATATCGGGGCTGACCTTTCCCTGAAACTCAATAATAATATCTTTTGCTCCGTTCAGGTTGCAATCAGCTTCGTTAACTTCTGAACTGATATTAAGTGAGTCGGTGAATATCCTGATATTATCGGCTGTAACACTATACCCGACCCTTCCTGCCGGATTTGAATAAAAAATCCTGAGCTGGTCATACTTTGCCGATGATGAATCGGCAAATTTAGATGGTCTTATCTGCACCCATGCTTTTTCAGGCGAAGAGGAAATCTCACCCGGAGGAAGGAACCTGCAGATAGCCATGAAAGGGCCTAACCTGTTATGTGATATCTCTCCGGCCTTGTAAGAGAGGTAATTATATCTTCCCCAGGAAGCAGAGGACTTAAGCCATATCGATTTGGTGTACATGACCGGCATAACCGGAAGGAATAGTCCCGGGCCCGTGCCATTCCTGCCTTCTCTCAAAGCATGCCTCAGGAATGAAGTTATCCGGTCGCCTTCTATCTGGGAATCGCCATAATACATTATCCTCACCTGCCGTTTCGATTCACGTAAGGAATCAATAAACGGAGAAAGGATATTTTTGGCTTTCAGGGCTAAATAAGCAGTAGTGTCAGCAATTATGGCAGAATCAACTTTATGGTTGATAACCGTATCTCCGGTCCGCTTTATTGCATGGCTCTGGACATGAGGTGTTTCCTGTTCCGCAATCAGGTGTGAGATATTTGGGAAGAGCCCCGGCAATCGAGGAAATATTTTGCTGCCCGGGAAAAAGTAACAAAGTCCGGTCAGGCAGGCAAGAAGTAAAAGCAACAATAAAAACGACCTGAAAGGGCGCATATATTAGTCACGAATCAGCTCTTCTTTTTGATCTTAAGCTTTTGTCCCACCTTTATCTTCGCCGGATCTGAGATATTATTCAGATCCAATACTTCCGTGGTTGTTACATTATCGAACATCTTTACTATATCCCAGATAGTATCACCATACCGGACAGTATATGTGACATAGTCTCCATCGACTTGTGAAATAAGAGAAGACTGGGAGACAGCAGCTAATGAAGGAACTGTTTTCCCGATCATTCTCTGCTTATCGGCAAGAGACATTGTATTTATCTTTGAATAATATTCTGATTTTGACGGAGCCAAATATATCACCAGCTTCTGCCCGACATGAATCTTGTTCCGATAGATATTGTTCCAGTATCTCAGGTCAGATAATCCAACATGATACCACTCACAGATAAACCCAAGATTATCTCCATCCTTAACTGAATAGATAATCTTAGTTTTCCCCTTTATGTCTGCAGGAAGGTATGCCGACCTTGATGGGTCTGCAATTTGAGCGGTCCTGTTAAGGTAAATTTCCGGCTTATATCCCCTGATGGTATCATTAAGATCAATGAAATCGGCAAGATGATTCATTGGTAAAGTGAGTGCCTGTGGTTTCGATGATCCGGGAACCAGTCCGGTTTTGTACTGTGGATTGAGTGCACGAAGTTCACCAAGAGGCAGTTTCATTACTTCTGATATCTGGGTAAGATGTATGTCCTTGTTTACCATTATTGTATCAGTGGCGACAGGAATATTAACGGGAAGAGGCTTTATTCCATGTTCAGCATAATAGTTTATCGCATATGCTGCAGCAACATACTGAGGGATATATCCCCTTGTTTCCCTGGGAAGCCTGTAATAAATATCCCAGTAATCTTTTTTATTCCCGGATCTTGTAATTGCCTTGTTTACATTGCCCGGACCACAATTAAATGCAGCTATCACGAGGGTCCAGTCATTATAAATACTATAGAGGTCTTTCATATATCTTGCAGCTGCATGGGTTGCCAGAACAGGATTTCGTCTTTCATCAACAATGGAGTTTATTGTAAGCCCGTACATTTTCCCGGTGCTGTACATGAACTGCCACAGTCCCGTTGCGCCGGAATACCTGTTCACAGCATTTGGGTTAAGCGCCGACTCTATCACAGCCATATATTTAAGCTCGGCTGGCAGTCCGTATGAGTCAAAGATATCCTCTATCATAGGGAAATAGTAATCCATGAGTCCAAGAACTGCTGCAAATTTTTCCCTTTGTCTTATAGTATAAACGTGGATATGATTTCTGATTATACTGTTATAAGGAAGTCTAATAAGTGAATTGATCTTTTCTAGCCTGCTTTTATATACTGAATCAGGGTATTCAATACCGATAGAGTCATTTGAAAAGAAACCCGGATTATTCTGAAGGGCTAATTTGACATACCAGGTGCAAACCAGGCTGTCGAGATCAGTTGAGATTTTTTCGGAATTAATGTCTGACTTAATGATAATTGTATCGGTTTCGGGAGCAGCACCGGTATTTAGAAAAATCAGAAAAAGAAATATAATTATAACACTTATTCGTTTCATTCAATTATAGTTAAAAAGTTAATTTCAGGCTCAGGCCCACACCTGCCTGACCTGATAATGGCAGCATCACCGGTTCTACCTTCATGTCGAGATCTTTGCTGACATCAAAATTAAAAAGACTCGCATCAACATTGGCATCAAGAATAGTGTAAAGATACCATGCTGCGATGCCAATATACGAAAGATCACGGTATTTTTTATAATAATCGACTTGCAGGAGCATTCTATCCTTGATCCAGGCTGCAGTTGATGGATCATAGGTTTTAGGATGAAGGACCGGGTCATAAGTTTTGGGATCGATATTTGTGATCAGATTCACATAAGAGTTTGTCGCAGGAATGTCATCGGTAAAATCCTGGTATCCTTTCATGAATATATTGTACTCTTTTGAGTTAAAGCGGATTGCATACAATATGCCGCCAAAGCCTGCATAAACAAAAGGTACTTTCCAGTATTTCCTGTTGTATATCTGTCCGAAGCCAGGCAGTGCTATGGCAAGCATTGTTGCCCTGAGAGGTTCTGCGACAAAGGAATGTTTTGATGGTCTGGAGATGGGAATGGTATCTTGCGCTGAATTGTTTTGAAGGAAACAGCACATGGTTACTAATACAAGAAATATTATTTTATGGTACGTCTTCAAAATAAACTCCGCCAGTTACTGATCTTAAGTATCTTTAAAAGGCGCGACAAAGATAATTATTTTAGGAGTTAAGGCGATCAAATATACCCAAAATACGCTCCATATCTTCGGCATTCTCAAAGGGGATCACTATTTTACCCTTACCGAGTTCATTTATCCTGAAGTTAACTTTTGAAGAGAATATCCTGTTCAGATGTTCTGAAAGCTGGGAAAAATCCTGGTTGAGTTTTCTTTTTCTTTCAATCTTTTCAGGATCCTTTATCTTTTCTGTCTGAAGAAGCCTTACAAGCTCTTCTGCCTGTCTCACGGAAAGGCCACCATCGATAATTTTATAATAAACAGCCATCTGTTTTTTAGGATCTTCAATATTCACAAGCGCGCGGGCATGTCCCATCATCAACAGCTTGTTTTTTATCCCAAGCTGAACCTCGGCAGGAAGCTTTAAAAGCCTCAGGTAATTTGCGACAGTTGATCTCTGTTTGCCCACTCTTTCACTAAGCTGCTCCTGGGTAAGCTTGCACTCTTCTATCAATCTCTGAAAGCTTATTGCAACTTCAACAGCATCAAGATCTTCGCGCTGAATGTTTTCAACCAATGCAAGTTCCAGCATGGCCTGATCATCGGCAGTCCGGATATAAGCAGGAACATGAGACAATCCGGCAAGCTTGGCAGCACGAAGTCTCCTTTCGCCCGCAATGAGCTGGTATCTGCCATTATTTGTCTCACGGAGAGTAAGCGGCTGAACTATACCCAGCTTCCTGATTGAAGACGCCAGCTCTTCCAGTAACTGGTTATCAAAGCTTGTCCTCGGTTGAAAGGGGTTTGAATCAATCGAGTCGACTGAAATATCCTGGTTTGCTTCTACCTTTTTCTCAAGAATCTCTTTTTCAACACCGTCAATCAATGCTCCGAGGCCTCTTCCCAATGCATTTTTCTTTGCCATTTCCATTTCTTTAAGATTAAAAACCGTAATGGGTTCACTTAACCCTTGCCTCCTGTTTTTCTATCACTTCCTTTGCAAGATTGAGGTAGTTCACAGTTCCCCTTGAATCTGCATCGTAAAGAATTGCGGGCTGACCAAAGCTGGGAGCTTCAGAAAGCTTGACATTCCTCTGGATTATAGTTGAGAATACCATCTGCTGGAAATGCTTATTTACCTCCTCTGCAACCTGGTTTGAGAGCCTGAGCCTTGAATCATACATCGTCAGGAGAAATCCTTCTATCTCAAGGTCGGGATTCAGATTATTCTGTATTATCTTAATAGTGTTGAGCAGCTTGCCGAGTCCTTCAAGGGCAAAATATTCGCACTGAACAGGTATTATAACTGAATGTGCAGCTGTAAGGGCATTTACTGTAAGAAGCCCGAGTGACGGAGAACAATCTATTAATAAATAGTCGTAATCATTTTCAATCTGCTTAAGAACACCTTTAAGTATCTTTTCCCTCTCCGGCCTGTCAAGCATTTCAATTTCAGCACCAACAAGATCAATATTGGAAGGCATCAGGGTAAGATTCTCCACTTCACACCCCATCAAAGTCTCTTTAGGATCCTTGCCGTCAATAAGACAATCATATATTGTGCTCTTTATTTGCCTGGTATCTACCCCTATGCCAGAAGTTGCATTTGCCTGGGGATCAGCATCCACTAATAATACTTTCTTTTCAAGTGCAGCAAGGCTCGCTGCCAGATTTATAGCCGTAGTTGTCTTCCCAACACCACCCTTCTGATTCGCAATTGCAATTATCCTTCCCATATTCCCTTCCTTCTGTTTTTACATTTTAGTTTTGAGCTTCAAATTTAATATATAAACAAGCACTGCTTCAGAAACCCAAAGATGTAATTGTAAACATTTCAATCGTGGTTTTCAACACTTTATTAACAGTGAATATATCGATATTTAATCTTATATTATTGGTTCATTGTCACTTAGCATACGTGATATTTTTGTCAATAAAATTATATCATTGCATATAGGTATTACCTTACTCTTTTATTTACATCTTTGCATCTCTTTAAAACCTCAATGAAAATGTCAACATTCCCGGTTCATAACAATTGGTTCATAATTGTAAACCCTAATGCCGGCAACGGTAAGGGTAAGAAGGATTGGAACAGGATCTCCGGCCTTCTTGAAAGAAACAGCATTGTCTTTGAAGCAAAGTTTACTGAAAGAAAGGGGCAGGCTATTGAATTTGCCAGGGAAGCAACAGCTAATGGGTTCAGAAAGCTGGTATCTGTAGGAGGTGATGGGACACTGAATGAGGTTGTTAACGGTATCTTCACACAGGATAACTGTTCCCCACAGGAGGTCTCCGTTGGAATGATACCGGTAGGTACCGGCAATGACTGGGGCCGAATGTTCGGGATCCCAACGATGTATGAAGGTGCTGTTAAAGTTCTTAAAGAGAACAAAACCATGCCTCACGATATAGGACTGATAAGTTTTTACAACGGGAATATCCAGGATAAAAGGTATTTTATAAATATCGCCGGTCTGGGTTTTGAAGCACTGGTTGTGCGAAAAACAAACATCAAGAAAGATAAGGGAAGAAGCAGCCGCGCAATATATTTTTACAATCTTCTTTCCAGCCTCCTCTCGTACAAGAAAATTATTTCAGAATTAACTATTGATGGCAAGACCAGCTCCTGCAAAGTATTTTCAATAAATGTCGGGAACGGAAGGTATTGTGGTGGTGGAATGAGACAGACTCCGGATGCCCTGCCTGATGACGGCTTGCTTGATATTACAGTAATCCGCGATATGTCGAGGATCGAAGTAATTAAAAGTCTCAAACTGCTTTACGACGGAACCATCCTTAGCCATCAGCTGGTTGATGGGTACAGGTCAAATAACCTGAAAGTTACTTCAAATCAGGTAATGTTTGCCGAAGCTGACGGGGAAACTCTGGGACATACTCCTGTTGAATTCTCTATAATTCCGGCAGGAATTAATGTCATTTATGGAGTGAAGATTATTCAGTAATCCTGATCTCAAAAAGCTTAGGCCAGTTTTTGCCTGTCACGAAGATCCTGTTACCGGATTTATCATAAGCAATGCCATTGAGCACATTTACCCTGGTATCCGTATTTGGATCGTTGAGTATACCTGCCAGGTTGATATAGCCAAGGACCTTACCTGTTCCAGGATCTATCCTGACAATACGATCCGTCATCCAGATATTGGCCCAGATCTCGCCATTGATATATTCAAGCTCATTAAGCGAATCGACCTTCTGTTCATTATCATAAACCTCAATTCTTGATACAACTGTGAACATCTCAGGTTCAAAGAAATAAATTACATTGGTACCATCGCTCATCACAATCTTATCGTTCATTGTAGTCAATCCCCATCCCTGTGTCTGGTAATATATCTTGTTGATCTGTTTAAATGTTGATTTTTCATAAACGAATCCCACTTTTGATGTCCAGGTTACTTCGAAGATCCTGTTGTTGTACAATGTTATTCCCTCGCCGAAGAGGTTAGAGGGAAGGTTAAGCTGCTGGAGCACCTTCCCGGTTTCCAGTTCCACTTTCCTCAGACTTGAACTTGCCTCCTGGCCTGTACCTTCATATAGTACGCCCTCATCATAAAAAAGACCTTGCGTAAATGCATCCTTATCGTGAGGGTAGGAATGTATTACCTTATAACCATAATGTTTGGGGACGATGTCGGAATTTATTATAAGGAAGCGGGTTACTGTGGTGTTTGCCTTACCGTCAAGAAAAGCTGTCACCTTTAGTGATTTCCTTCCGGTATTCTTTGTAAAGGATGAAGGAACAGAGTAAGTCCATGGGGCAGATCGCAATAATGCCGCTTTCTGCCCGTCAAATGAAACAGTTACTGAATCCGGCAGACGACGCGGATCTGTAATGTCAATAATAACCTCAATCCTTTCACCGGCTTTAAAATCAGAGTTTTCTTCAGGACTTTTTATTGTTATGAGCTTTGCCCTGGTGTCCTCCGCTGTATTCACTGTTTCTGCCTTCAGGGTATTTTCTTTATTCCCCGGACGTCCTGAGCATGAAATTGCCCAAATGAACATCAACATGGCGGAAAGGGTGAATAAATATTTAAGGTGGTTATTTTTCATCTGGTCTCTTTTTCCGTGAGAATAATCGTTTAAAGATATTTTTCCCAGAAGAAGCCATTCTCTTTTCAGCCTCTTTCTGCTGGATTTCAAAGGGGAAAATTATTTGCCATACTTCGCTCCATCCGGGGAAGCCGCCAACATTCTTATCATCAATATAAATGTCAGCATCAATTTTACGGCTTATAGATTCATCCATAACCTCTTCCGGATAATTCTTGTTAACAGCATAAAATTCTATCCCGTTTTTCCTGCAGAACTCTACTGCAGCATCAAGCTCGGTGCCGATTCGGAATGACCACAAGATAAGCCTGGCTCCTCTTTTTTCGAGTTCCTTCAACGTCTGAAAAGCAAACAGCTTTTCCTTCCCGATTTCAGGATACTGGTGCTCAACTATCGTACCGTCAAAATCAACTGCTATTTTTATATTCGCAAAATCAATCATAGCTGGTTTCTCTGGTGCCAAATTTAACCAAATTGGCATTATTACTAAAATTAATCTTAATTTTGCTCACCTTTCATGATTCTGAGAAAATGAAAAAACATATTCCAAACCTTATAACCTCGCTTAATCTTGCATCCGGATTCATCGCAATAATTTATGCTCTTAACGGAAATATTGTTACAGCTTCATGGCTGATACTGGCTGCGATGATATTCGATTTTTGTGACGGTTTCTCAGCACGGGCGTTGAAGGCATACTCCAGTATCGGCAAAGAACTTGATTCCCTGGCTGATGAAGTGAGCTTCGGGGTTGCTCCGGCAATCATTATCTATCAGCTGATTATAAAATCTATGACGTTAAATGCCCCTGCGATATTTAACTCAGATACTCTAAATGGCAGCGGAATGATCCTGCTCCTTCTGGTCGTAATGCCTATCTGCGGTGCTTTGCGGCTTGCTAAATTCAACACCGACGATACGCAGACCACATCATTCAAGGGGCTGCCGATTCCAGCCAATGCACTTGCTGTTATTTCCATCGTCATTGCCTGGCGTTATGCACCTTCAAGGATCCTTGCCTCGTTCATACACTCTAATGTTGCACTTCTCATATTCACATTCATCACTTCACTCCTTATGGTGACAAGGCTGCCATTGCTATCGCTCAAAACGTCTAATCTTCGGTTCAAAGGAAATGAAGGAAGGTATTTAATGATTGTCCTTGTAGTCGCGACACTTGCTATATTTGGAATCGGAGCCGCACCACTTGTAATACCTTTATATATAATTGCATCATTGATTTCGCTTGCAATAAAATAAAAGCATTCCAGCAAGTCACATTCCCTGGTTTTTGTTATCAGGATTGCTGTTACCTGTCAGGAAATCTCTTCTCATAATATGCCAATGCAATCCTGACTGCAAACCAGCTGACCGCTATCATTACAGGCCAGAGCAGATACTGAATAATTTGAGGAATATACATAGGAATAATCAATTATTTATTAATTAATTAGAAATGGAAACCGGTAACCGGTTGCCATTAATATAAGTGATCTACCTCATTCATCTCCTCACTTGTTATTTTCTTTTTGTTGATTTCTTTCCAGGCATACCAGATATAGGCTGCAACAAAAGGAATGATAAACGAGACATACATCATTGTTTTAAGGGTAAAATAACTCGATGAGGCATTATAAATAGTAAGGGAGCTCCCGAAGTTGGATACAGAAGGGTAAAAAGTGCTGTTATTAAATCCGGCAACAAGGAAGAGTGCAAATACGGTTACAATGGTTCCTGCACCGGTATACCAGATCCCCTTTCTGCTTCCTTTGAATATAGTTATGCCGATCCCCGCGAGAACAGCGATCACTCCTGCAAGAAATATTATAAATACAGCCGGCATATGAAGGAAATTATGAAGGTATTTGTAATGTTCCACTACTATTCCCGGAGTACCGCCGGTGAATGTCAGCCCTGCTGACAGCATAAGTGTGATCAGGAAGAAAAGAAAAAAGACCAGGAAACATACAGCATTTAATACCAACCTTTTAACTGACCTGGCAGAGAGATCATTATCATCTACTGTGTTAAGTATATAAAGAAGACCATTAGTCCTTGCCAGGAACAGAACAGCCAGCCCGAGGGCTATATTCCTTGTATCAAGCAAAGCTTCTAGTCCATGCCAGCCTGTTCCCCATTTAACGCTGTTCATATAATCAAGGCTGAAGTTTGATCCGGTGAAAAATGTTGCAACAGCAGTACCTATCAGGAATGGACCCAGTGCTCCGTTTAAAAGAAGAAAAATATCGAAAGTCTTCTGACCAAAGACATTTGCAGGTTTTGAACGGTACTCGTAGGCTACTGCCTGTATTAGAAAGCTGAAAAGTATTGCGATCCAAACCCAGTATGCTCCTCCGAAGCTTGTGGCATAAAAAAGCGGAAAAGAGGCAAAGAAAGCACCGCCGAATGTAACGAGAGTGGTGAAGGTAAATTCCCACTTGCGTCCCATGGCGTTAACAATCATTTTCTTCTGTGTCTCGTTCCCGGGAAGAGAAAAGATCATAGACTGACCACCCTGGACAAACATCAGAAATACAAGCAAACCTGCAAGAAGGGAGATAATCATCCACCAGTAATGCTGCAGAAAAACATATGAAATCATTGTTGTCATAATTTATCCTCCGAATGTTTTGGTCCTGTATTGATCTGTCTCAGCATTATTGAAACCTCAGCTATCAGAAGTGCAGTAAATAGAATAGCAAAGAGAATAAATGTAGTCATCACTGAGCTTGCGCTTATCTGAGATACGGCCCTGGTCACAGGCATAAGGTCCTGGATAATCCAGGGCTGTCTTCCCGCCTCTGCAAGCACCCATCCAGCCTCACTGGCAATATAAGCGAGCGGAATTGAAAGGAGGGCTATCCAGAGGAACCATCTGTGTTTTGCAATCGATCCTTTCATCAAAAGGAAAACCGAGACTATAAAAAGGAGGATGAAGAAGAAGCCGAGAATGACCATCAGATGAAATGAATAGAATGACAGGGCGACATTCGGAACGGCATCTTCGGGCTTCATCAGAGAGGCATATCCGAAATACCTGAAGTTTTCGTTCAGGAATTTCTTATCCTGGAAATACTCATTTTTAATAACCCGGATTTGCCCGGTATCATTAACCATAATAGCTTTCTTGTAATGGTTCAGAACGTCGCGAGCAAAAACGCCTTGCCGGATCTTATCAGCGACAGATAATATTTGCCGGCTATCCTCTTTCCCGTATACGAGGTCCTCGATCCCGGGGACATATGTATTCTTATCTCCTCCGGTCATGATCGACAGGAATCCTGGTATCCTGATCCTGAACGCAAAGTCCATTATTTCTTTATCCCCGATCTTCTTGCCAGATCTTTTAAGCACTCCGAAAGCAGTAAGTCCTACATTCTCTGAACCATAATAGTGCGCTTCCATAGCAGCAAATTTGACAGGCTGAACCGAGGATATCGTTTTAGCTGAGTTATCACCGGTAAATACGACCGTCAGCGAAGAGATAAGTCCGAAAATGGCAGCAATCAGAATGCTCCGTTTTGCTATCCATCCTTCTCTTTTCTTCAGCAAAAACCAGGTGCTGATGCCCAGGACGAATATTGATGCGAGCAGGAATCCTGAAAATATAGTATGAAGGAATTTGTCTACTGCCACCGGGTTAAAGAGAACTGCCCAGAAGCTTACCATCTCATTACGGGCAGTATCAGGGTTAAAAGTCATGCCAACCGGGTTCTGCATCCAGGCATTTGCAACAAGTATCCATAATGCCGAGAGATTAGCTCCGACAGCTACCAGCCAGGTCGAGGTGAGGTGAAACTTCTTGCTTACTTTATTCCAGCCAAAGAACATTACAGCGACAAATGTCGATTCCAGGAAGAATGCAAGTATTCCCTCAATCGCCAGAGGAGTTCCGAAGATATCGCCAACAAACCATGAGTAATTCGACCAGTTGGTTCCGAATTCAAATTCGAGTATTATGCCGGTAGCTATCCCTATGGCAAAGTTGATCCCGAAAAGTGTCATCCAGAAGCGTGTCAGCCTTTTCCATTCCTCATTGCCGGTTCTGACATAGATAGTTTCCATTATGGCAATCAGAAAAGACAGCCCGAGGGTCAGCGGCACAAAAATCCAGTGGTAAATAGCTGTAAGGGCAAACTGTGCCCTCGACCAATCGACAAGTGACATATCAAAATGTTCAATCATTTGTAGTAGTTGAATTGGTTAATTGTTCCAGAACATATTTGCTTCTCTGCTTATCATTAGCATATTTGTCATGAAGAAAATCATGAAAAAAGAAGAGCCTCAGAATGGCAAACATTATAAAAAGCTTGATAAAGATAATGAGCCAGACTTTTCTTCCCCAGGCTGACATATCTCTGAAGCCTTCATAATAAAAGCTGATCAGTTTTTTTACATCAGGGAGCAGTTTTCTCATATATACACAGGCTCTTTAGAAATCAGAATAACAACATTAAAAACAGAATGTTTAGGTCGAAGGCTCCTTTCCCCCGGGGGGAATAATCTGTTCACCAGGCTCCCTGGGAGAGAGGCTGGAAGTTATTATCTGAACAGTTTTGAAGTTATTAAAGAATTCCCTTGCAAAGACTCTGACAACCGTATAACCCGGAATGCCAAGGATCATTCCGGGAATGCCGGCGGCAAATCCTGCAGCAAGTATGACAACGAAAATCTCAAGCGGATGGGCTTTAACGCTGTTGGAAAAGATAATCGGCTGAAAAAGAATATTATCGATTAAATGGGTAATCACCTCAACAATTATCATATAATAGATCAATGGCACAACAACAGTTTTAAAATCCATCTGAATATGGGATGCTACGCCCATGGTAATAGCTATAAAGAGGCCCAGCCATGGGCCTACGTATGGAATAACGTTCAATATCCCTATGATTAGCCCCATTACAAGCGCTTGCTGAAAGTCAATACCGGCTATAGTCTGCCAATATCAATCAGTATCATAATGCAGGTGCTTTGAATAACAATCCCGATGAAATATCTTGTCAGAAGATTTTTTATCGAATTAAGGGCCCTTCTGAAATTCTCAGTATACCTTTCGGGTACCCACATCAGGATCGATTCAAAAAACAAGTGCTGGTCTTTCAGAAAGAAGAATGTAATGAAAGTGATTGAAAATATCGCAACAAGGATATTCCCCAGTATCCCGACAAGTGATCCAAGGAAATTCTGGATCATATCAATGCTCAGCACTGAAGAGACTTTTTTGGAAAAGTAATCCTGAACCGAAATCTGTGAATCAATATTTTTGTTGAATGTCCTGAAGAGATTCTCAAGCTTATTAAGCGGCTCCTGGACAATCTGGACTATCTTTTCGCTGTCGATGGTGGAGAAATAGTTTATTTCCTTTGTGACCAGGGGAACAAAGATTATAAAGAACATAATTATAGCACCCCATATGATCAGCAGAGTCAGAAGAGCTGCCATGGCTCGCGGAAATTTTAACTTCCTGAATCTTATCCTGCAGAAAAGGTCAACCAGCGGCCTTCCCATAATTGACAGAACACCTGAAACAAGAATGTATACAACAATGCTGCGGAAAAACCAGACACAGGCTAAAAGGACAATAACCCCGAAGAATATAAGGAAGTTTCTGAATGTAGTTTTCATCACAAAGGGTTTCCTTATACAAACCTAATTTAAATTTTCCGGAATACCATATTCTTAACCTATCCTCCAACTCATTCCCTTATGTCCAAGGGAAGGAACGTGATTTTGTGAACTGGTTAAAGCGTTTTTGAAAGCAATTATTCCTCCTTCCTCTTTAACTTAAGGGTAAGGGTTGGGGTTAAGATAAAGTCATACCTCAGAAATAACATTTGCTATGTATTTATCTTGCTAAAAACCGTCAATTCATTATTTAGCACTGCCATTATGTCTGCCTATATTACGCATTATTACGTCTTTTTGTCATGTTTTGTAATTTGGAACGGAACTTGAATATATCAGGCATAAATTAAAAAAATGTTGAACTTAAAATAATGGAGGACAAAGCAATGTTACCAACTATTAGAAAAAACAGGAGTATTAATCCGTTTTACATGTCAAACTTTTTTGACGATGATTTTTTCCCTGTACTATCAAATATGACCAGTTCGATACCGGCCGTAAACATAAAGGAAGATGAAAAGAGCTACAAGCTCGACCTTGCTATCCCGGGGATGGATAAGAAAGATCTGAAAATCGATATCAATGAAGATATCCTTACGGTCTCATCTGAAACAAAGAACGAAGTTGAAGAAAACAAGGATGGCTATAAGAGAAAAGAATTCAGTTATTCATCATTCTGCAGAAGCTTTTATATTCCTGAAAATGTCAACAGGGATAAAATCACATCTGCTTACAAGGATGGTATTCTGAATATTGAACTTCCGAAACAGGAAGAAGAAAAGGCTAAATTAGCCAGGCAGATTAAGATTTCGTAATTGAAAAATTGAAATTGAGAAGAGGCTGAGAAATCAGCCTCTTTCTTTTTGTCTGCACTCATCTTCAAATTTCAATGCAAACCTTCTTCCAAATTCCCTAAGTGTCTCTTCCTTCTTGCCTGAAGGCAGGAATTTGAAGGTTGCAGGTTCGTCGAATATCTTCAATTTTAAATTCTTCAGGTTTTCAATAATTATTTTAGGAGCCTCTCCGCTCCAGCCAAAAGATCCGAACGAGCCTGCCAGCTTTCCCTTATCCCGAATAGGGTTTATTACTGAAAGCAGGGTGTATACCGGCCCGAGCGTATTCTGGTTTATTGTCGGAGATCCAAGCAGGAGTGCATCTGATGAAATAATATACGACTCCATCTCTGTCGGTGTCAGATTCTCAATATCAACAATATCCATTGTAAAACCGGCAGATTCCATTATAGCTGCACCAATTATCTCAGCAGCTCTTTTCGTATACCCGTAAGCCGAAACATACGCAATGAGAATATGTCTTTTTGCCTGCACATTCGAGATCTGTATAAAATCGGCTGCATACTTTTCAGTAAGGCTTATAATCTGTTTCCTGTTCTCCTGAAGGATAGGACCATGGCCGGGGCAAATGTATTCTATATCGAGGGATTTGATCCTCTCAACTGCTTTCAGCATGAACCGGCTGAAAGGCCTCATTATCACTTCATAATAGTACTTATGTGCAGTGAGATAATCCTTTGTGAGATCATCCTTCATCTCATACGTGCAATAATGCGCGCCGAATGAATCACATGTGAACAGTATCTTCTCTTCCTCAAGGTATGTATAGATCGAGTCGGGCCAGTGAAGATTAGGTGCTGAAATGAATCTTAAAGTCTTGTCTCCGAGGTCAAGAGTATCACCATCTTTAACAACGAGTGACATGAAGGGCATGTTCATCATGTCTTCAAGATACCTTATTGCATTACCGCTGCCAACGACTGTAGCCGAAGGTGCCAGTTCAAGCAACTGTTTCAGGCTACCTGAATGATCGGGCTCGGTATGATCAAGAATTATATAGCTGATATCTGCAGGATCGGTCAGGGAAAGGAGCTTATTCTGATAAGTCGGGAAGAACTTTTCCTTGGCTACCTCAATTAGGACTTTTTTACGGGCGTTAATGAAATAAGAATTATATGTTGTTCCGAATTCCGTATGCATCACAATATCAAATGTTCTGATATCGTAATCCAGAACACCAATCCATTTTACATCATTGGTAATATCGATTATCCTGTCGTCTTTCTTTTCCATGTTGATTATATTCAGATTCTGGCAATTATAGTTTTGTTTGCCCTTACCTCCTGAAGAATGGGAACTTCAATTTCAGTCCCAACCGGAAGGAATATATCAACTCTCGACCCGAATTTAATAAAGCCAAGCTCATCGCCCTGTTTAATATCCAGGTCCATCTTTGAGTAAGTAACGATACGTCTTGCGACAGCGCCGGCGACCTGCCTTACAAGTATCTCGATGCCGCCAGCAGTCTCAATTACAACAGTGCTCCTTTCATTCAGTTCAGATGATTTAGGATGCCAGGCTACCATTTTATGACCTGCATGATAGGCAACATATTTAATATGTCCGGAAACCGGGTACCTGTTGCTGTGCATATTGAACGGTGACATAAAAATAGAAACCTGGATGCGCATATCTTTGAAATACTCCTTCTCTTCCGTTTCTTCAATAACTACCACCTTGCCATCAGCAGGTGCATAAATAATCCCCTGGTTTGGCTCCAGGTTCCTTTCAGGAAGCCTGAAGAAAAAGAGAAGAAAGACAAAGAGAATTATTGAACAGAAGCCGATCCCCCATTTTATAATCATATTATCGGCGATAAGGATGTCTGTTATGATATTAATAAGCAGCAGGATTACCAGGCCAATAATTAAAATCTTATATCCTTCCTTATGAATGCTCATCATTCAAATTTTACACAAAACTAATTAAGTCCTCCCAATCATCCAAAGAATGAAATAAAAAGAAATACGAAAGGAAATGACATTACCGTACTATCGAACCTGTCGAGGAATCCCCCATGACCTGGCAACACGTTGCCTGAGTCTTTGATACCGGTACTTCTTTTAAGCATCGATTCAACAAGATCTCCATACGTGCCTATTATTGAAACGATCAAAGAGATAATTGCCCATTTGACCGGGCTTACTACACCCAGCCATCCGGAAAGAAGCCATGATACTACGACCGCCAGTACCATTCCGCCAATGAATCCTTCCCATGACTTTTTAGGTGAGATCCGCTCGAACAGTCTGTGTTTTCCAAGTGTTATACCAATAAGATAGGCGCCTGTATCATTTGCCCAGATAAGAAGGAAAAAACCTACAACGATTCCCGGAGAGAAAATAATATTCCCATGATGGATCAGTGTTGCAAGTCCTTCATGATTATAAGCTGAAAACGGGAACAATGACAAAGGAATGACAGTGTATATAAGCGGGAAAAAGGTATGTGAAAGAGAATCAAAAGGTTTCTCCTGCTTCCTGTAAAGTTCAATTATCATTATTATTGCAAGCATAGGTAAGATCAGCAGAAGAAATTTCAACGGGATCTTTCCGGCAGCAGAAAGAGTGGAGAGAATATACACGGTTATTCCTGTTATCATCCCGGGAATCATCTGTGGCCTGACTCCTGAATTGCCTGTTATCCTGTAATATTCATACATGGATCCTGCAATCATAACAAGGCCTGCAAGAAAAAAAGATACCGGGTGAAGCCAGTATCCGCCCAGAACGAAAATGACTATCCATGCCCCGGTCAATGTGCGTCTGAAAAAATTATTCAAAACCAATAATTTTATCTAATTGATCTTCTATTTATTAAAATCTATGATCCCCGGTTCGCTGCTGTCCGTTTCAGGACCGGGGGCTTTGCCCTTCCGTGCTTTCTTTGGAGCTGCTTCAGCTTCAGCAACCAAGCTTTCTGTATTTTTCTTTATTCCTGTCTCTTTAGACAATGCTTCTTCTGCTTCCTTAGCCTCTTTCACCTGGTCGGCCTTTCTCTTCCCGAAGATCCTTTCAAGATCCTCACTGAAAATAACCTCCTTTTCCAGAAGCAATTCTGCAAGCTCCACCAATCCTTTCATATTGGCTTTCAACACTTCCTTAGCTCTGACGTACGATTCATCAATGACCTGTTTTACCTCATTATCAATGATTTCTGCTGTTTTTTCGCTATATGGTTTAGTGAATCCGTAGTCAGACTGACCTGATGAATCATAGAAGCTTACATTACCAACCTTGTCGCTCATTCCGAAAAAAGAGACCATGGCATATGCCTGTTTTGTTATTTTTTCCAGGTCGCTCAATGCACCTGTTGAAATCTTTCCAAATACAAGCTCTTCAGATGCTCTGCCTCCCAGTGCATAAGCCATCTCATCAAGAAGCTGTTCCCTTGTAGTTATCTGTCTCTCTTCAGGAAGATACCAGGCAGCACCGAGCGCTCTTCCCCTTGGGATTATTGTCACCTTAACGAGAGGGCTTGCATGTTCCAGCAGCCAGCTTACTGTAGCATGACCTGCTTCATGGTATGCTATTGTTTTCTTTTCTCCGAGTGAGATGATCTTATTCTTTCTTTCCAGTCCGCCAACTATCCTGTCGATGGCATCAAGAAAATCCTGTTTCTCAACAATATTTTTGTTTTTCCTCGCGGCAATAAGTGCTGCCTCGTTGCAGACATTAGCAATATCAGCCCCCGAAAAACCAGGAGTTTGCTTTGCAAGGAAGGTGACATCAAAATCCTTGTTAAGCTTGATGGGCCGCAGATGAACTTTGAAAATAGCCTCTCTCTCTGTCAGATCGGGTAGTTCAACATGTATCTGACGGTCGAAACGGCCGGCCCTCAACAAAGCCCTGTCAAGAATATCGGCCCTGTTGGTTGCAGCAAGTATGATCACGCCCGAATTGGTGCCGAATCCGTCCATCTCTGTCAACAGCTGGTTTAGTGTATTCTCGCGCTCATCGTTTGAGCCAAAATTTACATTACGCCCTCTTGCTCTCCCCACAGCATCAATTTCATCAATGAAAACGATGCATGGAGCTTTTTCCTTCGCCTGCTTGAATAAGTCCCTGACTCTTGAAGCGCCTACACCGACGAACATTTCCACAAAATCGGAACCTGATAATGAGAAGAAGGGCACATTTGCTTCGCCTGCAACTGCCTTGGCAAGAAGGGTTTTCCCTGTTCCCGGAGGGCCGATTAGAAGGGCGCCCTTAGGGATTTTCCCTCCAAGGGTAGTATATTTTTTAGGATTCTTGAGGAAATCAACTATCTCCATTACTTCTGTCTTGGCCTCTTCAAGCCCTGCGACATCATTGAAATTAAGTTTTACATTGGTATCCTTGTCAAATATCTGTGCCTTCGATTTACCAACACTGAAAATTCCTCCGGCATTGCCTGCTCCTCCGCCGGCCATGCGCCTCATCATGAATATCCAGAAAACAACCAGAATTATAGGAAGTATAAGCCATGAAAGAATATCTCCCAGATAATTCTTTCTCGTCACCGGCTCAGCATAAATAATATCCTTATCAGTATAACCAGCACTTTTTTGTGCATTGAGCAGGAAAGGCTCAAATGTGGTTATATCGAGAATGGGATAAGTGAATTGAGGTTTGGGAACCTGCATACCCAGATTTCCGCCAGGTTTCTGAATGTCGGGATATCTTCCTGATTTTATCGCATCAGAGGTAAGGTATATCTCAGCAAAATCCTTGTTTACAACAATAATCTTTTCAATATCATGATTGACAATCATGTCTTTTAACATTCCGGCATTAGCAGTCTTTGGAGATTTTCCGCCAAGCATCACCTCAAACAGGATGAAAGAGATCGCCAGGATAGCAAAAATCCAGTTGGAATTGAAACGTATCTTTGGATTCTTGTCGTTCTTTTTTTCGGGCGATGTATTATTATTATTATTATTCTCTGTTGCCATAATTACTTTACTTGCTTTATTTTATCTTCTACTGTTTCAATTACAGCATCGGCCCATAACGACTCCAGACTGTAAAAATTCCTGTACTCTTCCTGGAAAATATGAACAACAACATTCCCAAAATCAAGGAGCACCCAGTAGCAGTTTTCAAGACCCTCAACATGAATGGGCTTCTCCCCCGTTTTCCCCCTTACAGTATCTTCAACTGAATCGCATATTGAATCGACCTGGGTTGTGGATGTGCCATGACAGATAATATAATAATCGGCTATTCTGTTTTCAAGTTTCCGCAGGTCTATTTTAATTACATTAAGTCCCTGTTTTTCAAAAATTCCTTTTATGATACTCCTTAAAAGAACTACTGCACCGTCAGATCTTTTCTTCATCAATAATTATCAGTTAGATATCAAGTCGCAAAAGTACAAACTTTTATCTGTATTTTTGTCACAGAACAGCATATTTGCAATTTCAGTGCCAATAACAGATGGAGAAAAAATATTAATGGCTAATTATCATTAACCATCTGTTAATTAATTAACAATCATGACTATAGGATCTAATCTAATTTATTTTAAAGAACTGACATCAACAAATTCCCAGGCATCGCGTTTGCTGAAGGAAGGACTGGCTGCCCATGGTTATGTTATATATGCTGATTACCAGACATCAGGCAGAGGAAGGGCCGGAAACAAATGGGAAAGCGAGAGGGGCAAAAATCTGTTAATCAGCATAATACTTAACCCGAAATCTATCCTGCCAGAGGACCAGTTCTATATTTCAATGGCAATTTCTCTCGGGATATGTGATTTTATTGACTACCATCTATCTGAAAGTAAAATCAAGTGGCCCAATGATATATATGTGAATGATGACAAAATAGCAGGCATCCTCATTGAGAATTCAATTTTGGGTGGTATACTTGAAAGCACAATTGCAGGAATAGGCATTAACATAAACCAGATTAAATTCCCTTTATCAGTTCCAAATCCTGTTTCTCTAAGCACGCTTACCGGAAGAGAATATGACCGTAAAGTTTGCCTGAAAGAGATTCTTGGATGTCTCGATGGAAGGTATGAACTGCTAATGTCCGGAAAACCGGAACAACTTAAGAATGAATACCTGTCACGTCTTTACCGGCTGAATGAATGGCATCTTTACAGATCGGAAGGGAAGCTTTTCAGAGGGATGATAAAGGGCATAACGACATGTGGCAGGCTGAGAATTATTGAAGAGAATGGCGCCGGAATGGAATTTGATTTCAAAGAAGTAGAATATATCAGATAGTACTTCCCCAATCTTTGAATTTCTCCATCTCGTCAATTATCTTCTCGAGCACTTTTCTGACAGGTTCTGCCGCCATCATTTTCAGGAATGGGTTAATCTCAGCCCTTATATATAGTTTGGCCTCGGAATTTGCTGGCGGTTTATCTATGATATCAACTGACATGGAGAAGTCATGTATCTGAGGCACAATGCCGGAATAGATTATTTTCCCCGGTCGTACTTTTTCTGAAATATGAATTCTCACTTTCCCCAGCATGTCGACACGGAAGCTGCATGAATCAATCTGAATCACAAGGTCACTGATAGTGTCACCGGGGATAAATTGTTTAAAATTTCTGAGGTCTGTTAAAAAATCAAAAGCTTGCCCGGCACTGCAGCTAAGCTTGCCGGTCCTGCTTTCAAACGTTGATACTTCAGCCATCCTGTGTTTTGTTAAGTTATTTTACTCCCCATACTGAAGGATCGAGCCTCCACTTCCTTAGTGTTTCCAGATCGGTATCAGTTACATATCCTGCCTTCACGGCAGTTTCGATCAGGACTGAATAATTGCATAACGTATTGAACCTGCAGCCGGCAGATTTGAAACTATCGGCAGCTTTCTGAAATTCATAAGTAAAGATTGCAGTCATTCCAAGAACATCGCATCCGGACTCCCTGAGAGCTTTCACGGCATTGAGGCTGCTTCCCCCGGTTGAAATAAGGTCCTCGACAACAACAGTTTTCTGCCCCTCCAGGTAATATCCTTCTATCTGGTTTCCAAGACCATGTTCCTTGGCTTCAGACCTTACATAAATAAATGGCAACTTCATTTTATCAGCCACCAGAGCCCCATGTGAAATGGCTCCCGTTGCTACTCCGGCAATCAATTCGGCATCCGGATAAAGCTCTTTTATAAGCTGCGTAAAGGAGTCCCGGATATATGATCTTACCTCAGGGAATGAAAGAGTCTTGCGGTTATCACAATAAATTGGAGATTTCCATCCCGATGCCCAAGTAAAAGGATTTGATGGTTGCAATTTAATTGCTTTAATTTGTAATAGATATTCGGCAATCCTATTTGCACTATTTTCCATAAAGAAATGTATAAAGTTCATTTCGAAAACAGATTCATACTATTCAGTTCTGAACCTGACCGGTTACAAAAATACGGCTTATTTCATAAATTTTATGACACCAGGGAATTTTATAAGATAATTACAGAATTCCAGTTAAATCCTCAATTCCAGGCAATAAACATTTACGGGCCAGACATAAAGCATATTTGGAAAATATTCAGGATTTACTTTACTGAAGTCCATGCAGCCGGGGGACTGGTAAAGCATTCGTCTGGAAGGTATCTTTTTATCGAGAAGAAGGGGAAGCTTGATCTTCCGAAAGGCCATATTGAGGAAGGAGAAGAACCTGAAGCATGTGCCTTGCGTGAAGTCAGTGAAGAATGCGGAATAAAAGGCCACAAGATAGTTAAAGAGCTTCAGCCAAGCTATCATACTTATTCATGGGAAGGAATATCCTACCTGAAGAAGACAAGCTGGTTCCTGATGAATTATGATGGTAATATGATCATAAAGCCGCAGGAAAAAGAGGGAATAACCCGCGTTGAGTGGCTCCTCCCGGACGAGCTCAGCAAGTTAAAAAGCAGCGCATGGCTTTCACTGATGGACCTCATCAATTCGTCCATCTTCAAAGCCTAGACTTCATCACCCGGGTAATCGTTAATATCTATTGAATCAGGAACAAACCGGGAAGCATCGCCTCCGTTGCAGATAATGTCGCGTACAATAGTGGAATTAATATGAGAATGTTCCGGAAGAGTAAGAAGAAAAACAGATTCAAGTTCCGGAGCCATTGCCTTATTAACCTGAGCAATGGCTCTTTCAAACTCAAAATCAGCTGCTGTCCTTAGTCCTCTCAGAATATACCCGGCCCCATTCCTTCTGCAGTAATCAACGGTAAGCCCTTTGTACTGATCGACCTTTATGCGCGGCTCGTCTTTGAAAACTTTCGATATCATATTCATCCTTGTCTCAAGAGAATAATGGCTTTTTTTCAGGGTATTTTCGCCGACAGCGATAATTATCTCATCAAAGAGGCTGAGGGCCCTCCTGGTAATGCTTTCATGTCCAATTGTGAATGGGTCGAACGACCCCGGGAAAACGGCTGTTTTTTTCATTCGAACGATATTATTTTGGGATTGCTGACTTTCTGCTTAAGAAGTGCAAGCTCGAGCACTCCCATGATTGTTTCGACATAATGGAACTTCAATCCCTTGATATAAATGTATTTAATATCCTCCACATCTTTCCTGTTCTCTTCTGAAAGGATTATTTCCTTTATTTTTGCCCTTTTGGCAGCAAGTATTTTCTCCTTTATTCCACCTACAGGCAGAACTTTTCCCCGAAGAGTTATTTCTCCGGTCATTGCAAGATATTTCTTTACCTTTCTCTGTGTAAAGGCCGACGCGATTGAAGTTGCCATTGTAACTCCAGCTGATGGTCCATCCTTTGGTATGGCTCCCTCCGGCACATGTATGTGGATATTCCATTTTTCGGAGAAGTTATCTGGTAATCCAAGCAATGAATTATTTGCCTTGAGATATTCAAGGGCAATAATCGCCGATTCTTTCATTACCTCGCCCAGGTTGCCGGTAAGGGTAAGCTTTCCTGTACCGCTGCTGATACTGGTCTCGACAAATAATATCTCTCCTCCGGCTGCAGTCCATGCCAATCCTGTCACCACGCCTGCCTGATCGTTACCTGAATAAATATCACGGATAAATCTTGGTG
>Ga0224523_1000263_pt1 | contig 31458 bp, 23 predicted proteins | sample CFST50metaG_FD_182732 | JGI IMG/M metagenome (GOLD analysis project Ga0224523, IMG submission 182732) | Peat soil microbial communities from Stordalen Mire, Sweden - C.F.S.T50 | ecosystem: Environmental > Terrestrial > Soil > Wetlands > Peat | place: Sweden: Norrbotten County, Stordalen Mire... | reverse complement strand
CCATAACAGATGTCTCCAAGGCCGATTCGCTCATAAAAGCGCAGGACATGGGCTTGCTTTGCATGAAATACCACTTGTCAAAACTCTACTATAAGTTGTTTTTAACTTTGCTCACGGATTCAGGTAATAATGCGTCTCCTATCGGTTCGGAGTATGCTTCAGTCCGATTGTTGAACATGATGTAACCGATTTTGCTTTCTCGGTCAAAATACATTTCAGTCGATACGCCAGGATCTCCGCCATCGTGGCCCCAAACTTCAAATTTCCCCAAAGTGTGCTTAAAAAATATCAAACCTTGCTCGCCGATATCGGGGATCGTGCCATACGTTTGAAGAATTGTGTCGATGGTCGTTGATTTCAAGAGTTGATAATTATTGAATGCCCCGTTCATTATATATGCCCGCATGAATTTCGACAGATCTTCAACGGTCGTCATTAAATGGCCATCAGGGTAGGTTGGATAAACGTAAAACGGGTTTGAAGGAGTGGTATTGTCGGTGCTGACATAAGGTATCGCCACTTCACTCCGAGGTGTTTCGCTGAATAACCATGTAGTGCGCGTCATGCCGAGAGGCTCGAAAATATTCGCTTTGCAATAGGAATTGTAATCGGTTCCCGTGATATATTCAACCAGACAAGCGAGCAGGGCAGCTCCGACATTTGAATATAAATAGGAAGCTCCCGGTTTGTTTTGGGAAAAACTTTTATCGCCGTTATAGTACTGACCGCCGGAAGTAAGGTATCCCTTTTCAAAATCTATAAGCGATTGCGGATAATCCACATAGCCGTACAGATAGAAAACCGATGAATAATATCCATCGTCCGAAATTGACGATGAATGGGTTAAAAGCATTTTAACAGTTATCACATCGTTAGGGAAACGGGGATTTCTTACTTGAAAAGGCAGGTATTTGCTTATATCTTCATCAAGCCCAACAAGTCATTTTTCGTAAAGTTGCATGATAGCGGTAACGGCCATTGTTTTTGAAATGGATGCAATGAGCATCCGTGTCTGCGGTGTGAATAATTTCTTCTGGTGAACATCCGCATACCCGCGCGCGTCTTCGTAAATGATGGAATCCCCTTTTACTGATAGTACCGCCAGCCCGGGCATATTATAGAGCTTGAATTCCGATTCAATAACCTTCTCCATGTTGTCTTTTAGGGAAACATTTATTAATGCCCCCTGCTGGCATGAAATTGAAAGCGTTGCGGTAATGAGGAAACATATTTGAATTGTTTGTTTCATAGAATCATGTATCCTTATCCTTCAAAGAGACGCTCCAGCGAGTAAAAACCGCTACATGAAATTTATCGGAAAGGAGTTGCCTAAAGGAATTCATTTTTTTGTTTTAGAGGGGCTGATAGGAAATTTCTTTTTTTGGGGTATGGAAAGCATTTGAATAATTTAACTTTACACACTCCATAATTTCCCGATCTTTTTCCCTGCCTTTGCCTCTTTTACATCGACGGTATTCTTAAAAAAGATAGGTATTTCAGGGTATTTTTGTCAAAACAAGAAATGGAGGCCTATAGCTTGAGGGCAAGCTTGAAAATTTGCTGAAAATTTTAAGCGCAATTCCGTTCGAAAAAATCAAAGTCGAGACTCATTCGATTCACTGGAACTGGCGGGAGAAGATTCAAAAGCATCAAAGAAGCCTGAGGAGGACGCGGTTGAGTGCATTAATTCAGTTCAATATTGTTGATATTCAAAGGGGAAAATTATATTATAAATCATCAAAGGAGTTTAAAAATGACCGTAACCGAACAAATTATTGAACATGTAAGGGAATTACCTGAGACTATTCAGTCAGAAATCCTCGACTTTATTGAATTTCTTGAAACTAAAACGGATAAAAGTGGAAAAGAAAAAAATGAGTGGTTCGATTTTTCTCTCTCCCAGGCAATGCGCGATATTGAATCAGAGTCATCTCCATATTCGCTTTCCGATGTTAAAGAAGGTCTCTGATGATTCGCGAAGGAAAAATTATCCTATTTCGTTTTCCTCAGACTGATCAGTCACGTGGAAAATTACGCCCGGCGTTGGTTATTCGAAAGCTTCCCGGTCAATATGATGATTGGTTGATTTGCATGATTTCTACGCAGGTGTCGCAGCAGATACAAGAACTTGATGATCTCATCAGACCAGAAGATGGAGACTTTAAGGATTCCGGGCTCAAAGCATTGAGTTTATTTCGAGTGTCACGACTCGCAGTTGTCGAAAAATCAATTTTGCTTGGTATCCTCGGCGAGATTTCAGGTGATCGCCTTATTCGAATTAAATCTTCACTCTCGAATTGGATTAAAAGTACATAAGTGATTGGTGATAGGCTTTAATTCGATCCATAATTTTAATCGCACAAAAATAATCAAAGACACTTGACGCCTTGATGAAACCTCCGATGGTCTGCATGGCGCAAGCCAACCAGGCAATTTACGCGGGGTTCCCCGGTTATTTGCATAGTTATTTTCAGAGTAAGGTGACAGCTGCTAAAAGAAAATTCAGGTTTTTGGGGCAATACCAAGATACATTTTGATTCATGAGCAAGCGGATGATGCGTAAACGCCTAAGATGTATCCCTGCATTTATAAAAAAAATAACGACATTCTTCGATAAAAAAGATCGTAAACCTCAACATTGGTACGATCTTGTAATCAAGTTTACCGGAATCGATCCGACTATATGTCCTCTATGCAAAACAGGACATTTGAGGATGATTCAGGAAATGATTAAGGAAATCTCGGCTACTTCGCCACCGTTACCAGTAGCCTTGAACGCTACGTAGGCAACCAAGGAAGCGCCATCAAATGATGGAATATGGATTCGCTAAAAATGAACGAGATAATATCGATTTTAAGGAACTTGAGAATTTTAAAAAACTGAGCAAGGACTACCTATCATTGTCACTCTCCGAGCTTGAAAGAGCGATAAAATTGGGTATTCTGACGGAATTGGAGTAATCAAATGCGAAAGACAATCAGCAATGCCGTTGCAGAATCCGTTAAAGATTTGATTAACGGCGGTTTCTCGACATCTTTCACTAATAAGGAATTAAAAGATTTAGGGATAAAGATACCGGAAGTTCTTATAGCGCCAGAAAAAGTGTTAAGCATTAGAAAAAAGACACGTTTTAGCCAAACGGTATTTGCGCGACTTCTTAATGTGAGTCCGTCCTCCGTGAGGCAATGGGAACAGGGAAAGCGCAGGCCAACCGGTTCGACGAAGGTGCTCCTTGACATTTTAGATAAAAAACCTACAATTCTTAATTATCGCATAAGCGGGAAACGTAATTTGAGTCGGAAAGTAGCATAGAATATAAAATTCTAATGCCGATAAAAAATCGTCGGGCTTCATTTAAATCTACAAACTGATAATTTTTCCTCAACGATAAGTTTGGGTATTGCTTCAATTAATTGTATTTACCAGGTTGATCCGCTGAAATGCCCGAAGTGCGGCGGGGAGGTTTGACACAGGGTGTATCATGGTATGATACGAAATTATTGATTTCTCACACAATTATATGCAGAACCCACATAGAATATCATATAATTAAAGATGTCGCTCGCGTCCAACGTACATTAACCGTGAAACGTGAGTAACTATGCACAATTGCCATTTTTTAATTACAGGCTAATACTCCTCCTTATGATGTTTCAGGTGCATATGCTCGGTGCGATGCTTACAATAAACATGGATGAAAAAAAAATAAGACGGCTTCCTGCTTTTCTATTGAGACATAAAACAAATAGTCTTTTCCATTGGTTTTTCCCTATTTTATTGTCAATTAATGCAAGCCATGGTCAATCGAAATGGAGCATGCTGCAAGGGAACACGTTTTATTCCGTGGCCTATGGAAATAAGCTGTTCGTTGCGGTTGGAGAACAGGGCAGAATTATCACTTCATCCGACGATTCGACATGGAGCGCACTCAATTCAGATGCTGCGAATCGGCTATATTCGGTTATTTTCGCCGATAATCAATTTGTCGCCGTCGGTTATGGTGGAACCGTCATGACTTCACCCGACGGGGTAAACTGGAAAAAAAACGTTTCCGGAATAACAAACGCCCTTAATGCAATATCCTTTGGTAACGGTAAATTCGTGGCCGTGGGAAATGCCGGAACGATCATCCTCTCCGCGGATGCGCTCAACTGGGTGAGGGCGACGTCAATAACGACGTATCATTTAAAGTCAGTAACCTATGCGGACAGCTTGTTTGTTGCTGTAGGCCTTCAGGGCACGATTCTCACCTCACCGGATGGGCTTACATGGACTACTCAAGCGTCCGGCATTGTCGATAACCTCAATTCCGTGGCCTTCGGGAACAACCTTTTCCTGGCCGTCGGCGCCAATGCAGCCGCGTTAACCTCCACGGACGGCAAGATTTGGAAAAAACAAAAGGTTGTCGTTACGGACCAGGAATTACAATTTTCCATGTATTGGAATAAGAAATTCATTGTCGCCGCAACCGGCGGTATCGTCATTACATCGGGTGACGGCGTTACATGGACTTATGAGTACGCTTCAGTCGGTAATACCCTTTATTCCATCGTTAGCGGCAATGGCTGGCTCGTGGCGGTTGGCGAGGCAGGAGTTATTGCCGTCTCCATGAACACCGTGGATTGGGAAATTCGTAATGCCGGAATAACCTCCGATGTGGGGGGTGTGGCGTTCGGCGATGATTATTTCTTGGCAATAGGCAATACGACCTTTTCGAATGATTACATTACATCTTCCGACGGGTTGCAATGGAAAAAAATGCTTGGGCCGTCAGCTAAAATCTATGGGTCTCTTTCATTTTCCCAAAATCACTTCATGGCCGCTGAAATCAACTCTTCCGTCATCGCAATCACTCCTGACGGCGAATCATGGACGGAAAACAAAACGGAAACAAGCTGTGGACTATGCTCCATCGTCCAGGCCGGCAGCCGGTATGTGGCGGTAGGATTTAACGGATGCATTATTGCTTCCCCGGACGGCAACTCCTGGACAAGTCAACCGACACTATCGCCAAGAAGCCTCTTATCCGTGACATACGGCAAAGGCCTGTTCGTCGCGGTGGGCGATTCCGGCGCAATCGAAACTTCTCCAAACGGCCATGATTGGACGATGCATTCCTCCGGCACGGCCATGGCGCTCACATCCGTGACCTGCGGAAACGACCGGTTCGTGGCGGTTGGTTATCAGGGAACGATTCTTTCTTCCCTCGACGGCGTAACGTGGTCGAACGCTCATTTTGATGCAGCCGGTCTTCTTTGGTCGGTAACCTATGGTGATAGTCAATTCGTTGCGGTCGGCGATTCCGGATCTATCGTGGTTTCCCACAACGGTTCGTTATGGACAAAAGTGAATTCGGGCGTTAACGTCAATTTGAACGCGATCACGTACGGGAAAGGTACTTTTGTCGCAGTCGGCGACAAAGGCGCGGCGCTGGTTTCAAAGGCGGATATCGCTTATACTCCCGCTTTCAGGGAAGGCGCAAAAACCGCATCCGGTAAAAGTACAATACTTTATAAAAACCATACGGTCTTTTGTACCTCGCCGTACTTTAAGCACAGGTCGATTAAAACGGAAATTATAGACGCCAACGGACGAAAACTCTATAGCGGAGCCCTCGTACCGACATCCGGCGTCATCTCGATTGACTTAGGACGATTTCCTCAGGGTGTCGTTTTCGTATCAATGACCGACGGAGCTCATCGCACGGAACGACTGAAAATTGCCACGATAAAGTAGGGGTGACGGCATGACCGCATTCGTAAAAAAGAATTCGTTTTCTCATTGGAGTATACGTTTTTTGGTAATGCTCGTTACGTCCGAAATTTGCCCGGGACGGCCTGCGTGGGAATGGATAAATCCGTTACCGCAAGGGAATGAAATTTATTCGGCCGCTTATGGAGACAACATGTTCGTTGCAGTCGGTGATATCGGTACGGTGATGACGTCGCCCAACGGGATTATGTGGATACTGCAAAATTCCGGATTCCTCGATACCCTGGGCGATATTACTTTCGGCAACGGACAATTCGTTATCGTCGGCGATTCCGGCGTAATACTGACGTCTCCGGACGCCGTTGTTTGGACAAAAAGGAATTCCGGAACCGGAAAAAACCTTTTCGGCGTCGCCTGGGGCGACACGGGAGCGCAAGGGGGCCGATTTATGGCCGTCGGCGATTCGGGTACGATTCTCACCTCGCGTGATGCCGTGTCCTGGGTAAGCATCGCCGCGCCGGTCTCAAGCGACTTTATGACGGTCGCCTATGGCAACGGCAGGTTCGTTGTGGGAGGCGGGGTTGACACACCAGTAGTACAAGGAACCGGCGACCTTCTCTGCCTTTCGGATACGGTTGACTGGTCTTTCCGCAGGTCCACCGGATTCTATTTAGTCAATCGGTTGACCTACGGCGACAGCATGTTCGTTGCGGCCGGTAAATTCGGCATGATTCTAACCTCCTACGACGGCGTCACATGGCGAGCGCGTTCCACGACTATTACCGATGACTTCCATGGCGTTTGCTGGGGCAACGGCAGGTTTTTCGCCGTCGGCCCGGTAAGGATTTTCGAGTCGCTGGACGGATTGCACTGGTATTCGGCCTTATGGGGAAGCGATTACTTTGGGGCGATAGCCCACGGTAACCATCGGTTTGTCATCATGGGAATGGACGGTTTTAATCGCAGTTTTTCCGATACTTGTTCCGACAGCGTCTTTATGAAATTCGATGATCCGCTGAAAGGCAGTTTTCGTTCAATAGCATACGGCAACCATCGGATCGTGGCCGCCGGCAGTATCGACCAAATAGGAATCCAGTCACGCGGAACTTTTTTGACGTTTTCCGATAATGCGATTCATACGGTCGATACTGCCTTAATGGATTTTCCGATAAGCGCCGTCTGCTTCGGGATGAATATCTTCGTTGCAGTCGGCGATAATGGGAGAATATTTTCTTCAAGTGACGGAAAAAAATGGACGTCTTTGCAGTCCGCGACCACTATGACGCTCAATGCAATTTCTTTTATCAATAATCAATTCGTCGCGGCCGGGTTGGGCGGCATTATTATCACCTCACCGGACGCGAAGGTATGGACTATCAGGAATTTACTCGTCCCGATGCGTCTCAAATCCGTTTCCTACGGAAATTCCCTCTATGTTGCCGTTGGAGAAAACGATTCCATTCTCGTTTCATCCGATGCCGAAGTGTGGTCGATAAAAAGGCTGCAAAGGAACGTCCGGCTCAATTCCATAGCGTTCGGCGACAGCCTGTTCGTGGCCGTCGGTTTCGATGGAGCGATAATTTCCTCCTACGACGGCATAACCTGGACGCGGCAAAATTCCGGGACTATAGCCTTTCTGAGTTCAATATCGTATTCGAACGGCGGATTTCATACCGTGGGCTCTAACGGGGTTTATGTGACATCCGCCGACGCCGAAATCTGGAAAACGGAACAATCGGGAACTCATATTGACCTAACGTCGATAACTTACGGCGGCGGCCGCTTCTATACGGTCGGATATGGCGGAGTTGTTTTAGCATCAACAACCGATAGCCTGAACCAAAAAATCAAATCCGTTGACTTTTACCACGGAGGCAATCAGCCTTACATGAGATTTCGGAATCGAATAGGTTCGATACGCCTGCCTGATGCGATAAGTCATCGTGAATTGAAGACGGACATTTTCGACATCGGCGGGAGAAGGATATTGTCATTGGTTCCGAATATGGAAAACGGGGTTCTTTATTTTCCCATTGCGCAATTACCCGCGGACGTCTATATAGCTTCCGTCCGGGATAAGTCGAGGTGCTTGTTCAAATCGACTTTTGTCATAACAAAATAATGGAGAGCCGTTTTGCGATGAATATACACCATACCCTCCTTGCGCTTGCATTCCTGCCGCTACGGTTGTTCGCCGCGCACTACATTGTGACCAATGCGAATGAGGATTCAAGCGCGGGCTCCCTTCGGGCCGCCATCGTACAAGCATCTGCCGGCGATAGCGTGACCTTTAAGGTTCCGGGCGCCGATATTTTCCCGCCCGGCGACACATCGATTGAAGTCTCCAAGGATATCGGCATTTTTGGAAACAATGCCGCAACGGGGAATCGTGTTACCCTTATGGGAAACGGACGCGTATTTCGAGTAATCGGCGGAAAGGTCACTCTTACCGACATGTTGCTCACGGGCGGCGGCATCGAATGCCCGAACGCCGGATCAACGTTGTCGCTGGACGGCGTTGAAATCAGACATTGCGATAATTCTGCTATTGTCAATTTTGGGATTATGATAATGAACCGTTGTACCATCGATTCGAACCGCATACTATCCATCAACCCGGAATATTGCGGCGCCGGTATCCGCAATTCGGGAGACATGAAGATCATGGGCAGCGCACTCTACGATAACTCCCTTACCATTGGCGCTCATTTCATAGAAGGACAATATTGGTCCTACGAGACGGATGCACGGGGCGCCGGAGTGAACAATTCCGGGAGCATAATTTTGATAAATTGTACCATTTGCCGCGATACGACCGACGCCGTTCTTTCATCGAATGATGGAAATTACGGGGTTTCCGAGGGTGCGGGAATTTTCAACCGAAATCAATGTACCATGATTTTTTGCACCGTTTGTCAAAATATTTCCCATTATGAATTGAATCTCGGAGGTCAATATGCTCTCATGGACGGCGTCGGTGTTTCAAACGGGGGTATGTGCTCGCTGCTCAATACTGCCGTCATCTTTAATTACCGAAGTGTCTATGGTTCGCTTTCCAATCTTTCACCTTCGGATTTCGGACAAACGAACAACACGTATTCGATGAACTCGTTTTTCGGTTTCGGTCATCCGCTGGTTATGAAACGGTGCGATACAGGAGAGGTTTCTAAAAAAATAGCATTTGATAATATCCTCTCTTCAAGCGGAGGCGGTTATACCAAAACAATAGCTTTGACGAAGGGGTCCTCTGCCATTGGCGCGGGAGTGCGAGCCGGTTATTACAGCTTCGATACGGTCATTTTCAATGCACCGCATATCATATACCGGGCCGCGTATTATGACGTTGCCACATGGCGCGCTATTGAAGACGATTCGATTATTCCGGCGGCGACAGTTACGGAAATTACGATCGATCAGCGCGGACAAACTCGCGCCGGCAATCCCTGTATCGGCGCTTATGAATATATCGAAACTCGAAATACCGATTATCTAAAGAAAATTCATGAAAAAAGCGATGTTGTTTTTCATGTAAATGGCAAGTATCTTTTTCTCGACGCACATTCGCAGGGGCAGATCGGCATTAGTCTGCTCGACCTTGGCGGCCGTAAGATTTTCTCTCGATCAATTACAGGCCCAGCGGGGAATAAAAGCATCATCGTGCCGTTGTCTTACCAAGGGCCAATGATATGCGCGATTTCGGTGGGTGGTTTGGAGTATATGCGTAAAGTGGTAATAGGTTGCCGCGGCCGTCAATAGTGCTCGCAATTAGGCCACTTTCGGAATTTTTGCGTTAATTCGAGATGACTTTTTTCTGGAGCAATGGCAAAGAGGCGCACAATCGTGCGCCTCTTCTATAAAAAACACACATCCGATCGTCTTTATTTCTTAGGCTTTTCCCGCCACTTCTCGATTGTCGACAACTGCGACGCCGTTCCATACATGTCGATGGTCTTATCGTCGAATTGCGTGCGGAGGTAGGCCAGCGAGGGAAGGGAAAAGAGCCAGGTGCCCACCGCCAGCTTTTGCGAAAGCTGGTCGATGAATTGCGAGTATGCCTGCTTGTCGCCGATTTCCCGCGTGGACATGAATCCGAACATGTATTCATACAGTTTTTTCAGGTCCGCCCGCTCGGGCGAGTCCTTGCCAAGGTCCAGCCGGAAAAAATTCTTGTTGGCCGTGACTGCCGCGTCGTCGAGGCTGGGCTTTCCCTTGTCGTCCAAATGCGTTTTCAAATTGATGGCGTAGGAACCGAAATCCGGCTCGCGCAGGAAAACGGTATACAGGTCGAAGAGGAAGTTGCTCCGGTAGCCGCTGATGGGCACGAGCACCGCGTCGTAGTTGCCCTGACGGATTTCCTCATTGCTGACCGCGGTCACCTTGATCTTGCCGTGGAATATGGCCGGATCGTTCATGATGGCCATGAGGTCGGCGAGCTCCTCGCGAAAGTCGAAATTCAGGCATGTTTGTATGCGCACGGTATCGGGCAGCGTCGCGAGATCGCCCTCGGTTTGTTCCTTGACCGGCGTGATGATCTTTTCTTCAACATAGTAGGAGGTGGTGGGGAATACGCTGTAGTTGAGATATTCATCGTAGTTGTCGCCCGGGCCAGCGTAATTGGCGATATGGCGCTGCTGCTGCGTTCCCATCTTGAAAAACCGGTTGAGGATCATCTGGTTATTGACCAGCTTGCGCAGGGCATGGCGCTGGGCGAGGTTGAGCTTCTGGCAATTGTGGAAGAGCGAGAAGAAACAGGTTCCGATACTTGACTTATGAAAGAAATCGGCGGTATCGCCCAAAATGGGCGAGATGCCGCCGAAGGGGGAACTGAGCAGCGTATTGATGTTTTTATTCTTGATTTCCGTGGTGAAGGTGCTGTTGTCGATGAAGGGCTTGAGAATGACGTTGGTGATGTTGGCGAGACCGTCGGGAACCTTATGGAAAAAGATAACGTCCTCGTAGTCGCCCGCCAACAGATAGGGACCGGTGCCGATAGTATAGCTTGGCGCGTCCATGGCGGAACCGGCGGGAAGGATTTTAAAGGACAAGACTTCTTTGATGTCGCCTTCGCTCCATTGACGGTCGGGCCGGAAGTGGAACTGGATCTGGTTGCTATTGTCCGGGCCTGTAAAGGTGAGCGGATTGAAGGCCTGCGACGTCAGGATGTAGTCGGGAGACAGGCTCCCTAGTTTCTGTATGCGGTCCAGGGTAAACTGCAGGTCCTTCGGGGAAAAAACCACGTCTTCTTTTTTGTCGATGGTGATCTTGTCCTTTTTCATGGACACGTTGAAGCTGTTGTGCCATTTCCGGTTCGGTGTGAGCCGAATGGTCACCACGCTGTTTTTATCGATGCCCATGTATTCGCCCAGCCCGTCTTCATAGGTGATGCCGCTGGCATTGGCCGATACGTTGAACAAACCGTCGAAGACGACTTCGTTGAGTTTATCCGTCAAGGGCACCGCGTGCGGTATGTGCGGATCGATATTCGGTTTTTGGTGGGCGATGTAGGGAATGACGATCTTATCGCCGAGATCTTTTCTGAAAACAAACCAATAGAGCAGTCCGGCTATCGCCAGCGCGGCAATAATAATGACGGTGGTAATCGCTGCTTTCATCCGAAATCCTCCTTTGTTAATAAATGTTTTGTGGAGACGCCCTACAATGGCGTCTCCACTGCCCGGATAGAAAGACGCCCGTACAGGGCGTCTCTACGAATTCATTCTGCTGATCCTTCAATTCTTTTTAATAATCGGCTTCTGCACCATAATGCTTACGGGAATTACCTTAAATCCGTTCGCGGTAAAAACCACCTCAAGGATATTGTTCCCGTCCTTGTTCATCTGCACCGGCGTGACCTGGCATTCATAGTCATTGGCCGCGCTGGGCGCGGTGATGCTGAAGCGGCCTTCATTTTTCAACAATTTTTTATTGCAGCTGATTTCGTCGTACCATTGGCTGCTTGCGGCGTTTTGCGCGAGTTCCTTGGGAAGCTTGATGTTGACGTCGTACACTGGAAAGGTCGCTTCGGTGGGAATTCTTACATTGAGGCGAAACATGTATTTGTTCTTTCCGTGACGGTTATCGCTTACCGGCAGGGCGAAAATGCGGCGGTAATCCTTGGGTTTGGTGATCCATTTTGCCGACAACGGATTGCATTCGGCGACGCGGATGCGTATCTCGTTTTCCTCGCCCTTTTTATCGGCAACCGTGTAATGGTTGCCGTGCGTGACGATGGCGCGCGCTTTGAGCACGCCGTTGTCCTCGGGATTGCGGATGAACTGCTCATAGAGCAGCTTGATCGCCTTGGCGGGGAACTCATTGGCCTTCATCTTGGCCAGGTCCGCGACGAGTTGGGTTTTTCTCTTGACAAGATCGGCCTTGGACCCCGAGGAAAAGGTGATGTTGTAGGCGGGCAGGAACACGGAATCGGCGTAGAGCGAATCCACGTTTTCCAGCGTATTGACCTTTTCATCGAGGAACTTGTTGACCTTGGCCCGCGTGAGGCGTTCGACCTTCATGTACAGGGTATCCTCCAGGTCAAGCACGGCGCCGGCCTTCATGGACTGGACCTCGGCGGGATTGAGGAACGTGGCGTCGGTATGCAGCCGCTGCAGGCCGCCCTCGGCTTCGGCCCACAGGCTCGCGCCCAGCGCGGAGCGAATGGCGCCGGCCTGCCTGGTTATTGACATTTTGTCAAGATCGCGGTATTTGTCGGATAAAAAGCCCAACTGGGGATATTGCTTGAGAATGCCGATCATGCCGCGGTAATCGTTTTGCGGTTTCAGGATGTTGACCTGGCTCACCGCCATGGCGGCCTGGCGATACTGATCGAGCCGGCCGGCAATCGCTCCGGCAAGCTTGAGGATTTCCTGGTTGAGCGCCACGGCGCACTGGTAATTCTGGTACTTTCCATAATGCTGGTCGAACTGTTTGGGAACCATGGCCTGCAAGGCTTCCGCCCGCGCTAGGGCTGTTTTAAAGGACTCGTCGGGGGGCATTTGCGGGATATTTTTGATATACTGCCCGAGCTTGTCGAGGGAGTCGGCCAGCGCGGAGGCGGCCCGGCTTTTATCCTGGAAATCGCCCATGAACTGGGAGAGGTCGCCGTATTCCTGCGATTTTTCGATTCCCGCGGTTTCGTAGAGTTTGCCCAGTTTGTTAAACGCGCTTAAACGGAAGAATTCTTCTTCAAGCGGTTTGATGTCGGATTTGGATCCAAGCCTCTGGTTGTAGAAGGCGGGCAGCATGTCAAGGTCGTTTTTCAACACCGATTTCGCCTCTTTACGCAGGTTTTCAGGGTACTTGTCCTTGCTTGAAAAGAACCCGATGAAATCGTCGGCCTTCGCCAGAAAATCAAGAGGGTTCGCGCGGCTCTGGAATTCCTTATAGAAATAGTCCAAGGCGTTTTTATAGTTGGTCTGAAAGCCGATTTCATCCTCGAGGTCTTTGCGAAGCGAAAGGTAGTTCTGGTAGGCCACATCCTTTGAATTGAGGATATTGGCGGGGAAGATGCTTTCGATGGCGAGAAGTTCCTTGTGAACTTTGTCAAGTTCACCCGTGTGTTTGGCTACCGTATCGATGACCAGCGCGAAATTGAACCCGTCCAATTTGACGCCCGCGCCGATGCCGTTATAGATTCCTCGGTCGACGCGATTCCTGGCCAAGGTGTTCTTGAACGTCGCGTAGTGCGTTTCGAACTTGTAGCGCCATTGCGGCGCATATCGGTAACGCAGGTTAAGGACCATGTTTTCCGGCACGTTATCGATGAGCCAGAAGTACATGGGCGTTTTTTTATCGATTGGATATGCGCTGACGCTGTCGGGATAGGGCGTTTCATCCTTGATTTTTTCGCCGTAACGTTTTTTATCGATGAGCGACGAAGTGAAAATCGTTTGGATCTTTTTCTTTTCAGGGATGTTCAGGATCAGGTAAAAATGGTCGTCCTGGGCGCCCGGAAACTGGATGAAATAGCGTTTTTCCTTTTTCAATTCGAAGTTTTTCGTGTCGTGTTTGAGTTCCAAATATCCTTGTTCGATCGGCGACGGTTCCGGTTTCGGTTTGAGTTGCTTGTAAGTCGCGCATCCGGTTGTTATCAAAAGGGCGCTTAATAAAATACATCTGATTTTCATTCCCTTCTCCTTTCCTATAGTAGATAGTAAAGACATATAACATTACATAGAGAATTCTGATTATATAATATAATGACCGGATTTTCAAAGGGAAAGCACGAAGTTATATGAAGGATAAAAAGATTATAATGCTAACTAATTTCACAACAATGCGAATACAACAAATATGTGAAAGTAAGCACATTATATAATGAAAGTGGGAATATAATGTGAAATAAGGTCTATTAATCAATTACTATAAATCCATCGTTCACTATATAAAATAGATATTTATTGTGATTTTTATCACTTTTCTCATTGACTTTTTGTTCATTTGATTGTATATTTACAGTGTAGATATGTGATAAAAGGAACATTATGAGTATTAATCCCAAATCGGTTTCGCGGCTTTCGCGGTACAGGAACGCATTGTATCGTTTTAAGTCGTTTAACGCGCCCTGGATTTATTCCGAGCAACTTGCTATGTCTCTGGGAGTTACGGCGGCGCAGGTGCGAAAGGATTTTTCTTTTTTCGGAGTTACCGGCAAGCGGAAAAGCGGCTATCAGGTCGAAGCGCTTATTGAAAAACTCGACGAAATTCTCGGCAAAAACGGGCGCAGCAAGGCGATCATCGCAGGGTTCGGTCCCATGGGGAAAACATTATACCAAGAGTATTTCATGAACGATCCGGGCATTGAAATCGTTGCGGCATTCGACAACCCCGCGCCCGGAAACGGCTCGATCGACCCCGAAACGCGCCTGCCGCTCATGCCGTTGTCTTCTCTTGTCAATTTCGCGTCCGCCAACCGGGTTCGCTACGGGATTATCGCATTCTCCGGCGGGGCGGCCCAGCAAGCCCTGGATTTCATGGTCCTTGCCGGCATCAAAGGTATTATAAGCCTTTCGGCGATCGACTTGAAATGCCCGAAAACTTGTGTCGTCAACGGCATCAATCCGCTGCGGGAAATGGAAAACGTCATGTATTTCAGCGAACGGCTGCCGAAAAACAAACGTGGCGCCGGCGAGGGAAAGGACGCGCGATGAAGACGCTGCGAACACGGCTGCTCCTTTCATTCCTGCTGGTCATTGCGGTCCTCGGCGTCATCAGCGGCCTGTTCGGGTACAATTTCATCAAATGCAACGTGGTCCAGCGGGCGCAGAGCCAGGTGCAAAACGACTTGAAGGCCGCCCGCGCCGTGTACGACGGCGAAATCGAACAAATGAAAAAATCCTTCGACCTTATATCCTCCATCGATAATCCGGCCCGCCTCAAGTCCCAACTAGGACTCGACTACCTTTTCGTGGTTGAGCGCCCGCAGATGGATTCGGCGTGCGCCATCGTCCGCGCGGCTTTCACGGGCAACAGCGGCGGCGGCACGCGCATCATCGACAGCGCGGAGCTGAAAAAAATGGGCGAGGATCTCTACCGGCGAAGTTGCATCGACATACAAAAAACGCGGCGCGCGAGGCCCACTGCCCAAACACGGTTGACCAGCGCCATGGCCATGGAATACGCGGTTCCTTTTTTCAACGCCGACGGGGAAGTGACGAGGGTCGTCTACGGCGGCAAAATCGTCAATTGTTATTTCGGCCTCATCGACAAGATTCACGATATAGTATACGAAAGCAAACTTTACCGTTCGAAACCGGTGGGTACGGTCACCATTTTTCAGGACGACGTTCGCATCGCCACCAATGTCTTGACCGACGAAGGCAAACGGGCGATAGGCACGCGCGTTTCCGCTCAGGTGTATGAAAACGTCGTAAAAAAGGGAGAGCCCTGGATCGACCGGGCATTCGTCGTTACCGATTGGTATCTTACCGCCTATGAGCCCATCAGGGACGTAAGCGGCGCCATCATAGGGATATTTTACGTGGGCATTTTGGAACAGCCGTTTACCGACATGATACGCTCCACGCTCTTTGGATATCTGCTCATTCTGGGTATCGCCGCCATATTCGCCGGCATCGTCGCTTTTCTTCTGGCCGCAGGCGTCGCGCAACCGCTTACACGATTCGTCCATGCCACCGACAATATAGCCGCGGGTGATTTGACCCATCGCGTTGAAATCAAACCTTCCATCAACGAAATCGCGCGGCTTGCGGAATCGTTCAACGAAATGGCGCGCAAGCTCCACGAGAGGGAATTATCGCTGAAACGCACCAACGATCAGCTCGGCGTCCTTAACTCCCGATACCTTGACCTTGTCGGAATGGTTACGCATGAACTCAAGGGCATCCTCTCCTCCGTCATGCTCAACGCCTGCTCGGTGCGCGACGGATACCTGGGGGAAGTAAACGAGCCGCAAAAGAAAGCAATGGCCTCGGTGGTGCGCAATTTGGAGTATTTCGACCTGACCGTGAAAAACTTCCTTAACCTCAGCCGCATTGAAAAAAACGAATTGACCCTTTCGCGCAGCGCCGTCGCGTTCAAGGAGGATATCGTCGACGAGTCCATCGACGCCTTCGCACGGCAGGCGCAGGAAAAGTTCATGACCATAAACAACCTGGTTCCTCAGGGAAGCGTTCTCCAGGCGGACCCATACCTCTTGCTCATGGTCATCAACAATATGATCGGCAACGCGATCAAATACGGGGATGCGGGAGGATCCATAACCATACGCATGCACAGCGACCATGCGATTGCTACCGTGGAGGTCTTCAACACGGGCCGCGGGCTTACCGAAGCGGAAGTCCAGCGGCTTTTCAAAAGGTTTTCCCGGCTCGATAACCCCGAAGGCCGGAAGGTGCGGGGAACGGGCTTGGGGCTTTTCCTGTGCAAGGAAACCGTGGAACAACACGGCGGAACCATGTGGTGCGAGCCGAGGGAAAACGGCAATGCCTTTATTTTTACCATTCCAAACGCGATTAGTGAAACGGTTGATAGGGAACATGCTGTAAAGGAGAACGATTATGCCTGAAACGGACGTGTGTTCGTGCAAAAACAACGTTACGGAAGAGGAACTCATGAGCAAGTTCGGCGACGTGCTTGCCGAGTACAAATCAAAACCCGGGGCGCTCATTCCGATATTGCAAATAGCGCAAACGATGTTCGGCTATCTGCCGAAAACGGTACTGCGGCGCATCGGGAAGGAACTTAACAAATCGTATAGCGAAGTGGCCGGCGTGGTCGGCTTCTATTCGTTTTTTTCCACGGTTCCGCGAGGCAAATACCTCGTGCGCGTTTGCCTCGGCACCGCCTGCTACGTGCGCGGCGGCAATGAAGTTCTCAGCGCAATGAAAAAGGCCTTGGGCATCGACGTGGGCCAAACCACAAGCGACAGGCTCTTTTCGCTCGGCGTCGGACGCTGTTTCGGGGCGTGCGGCCTGGCGCCCGTGATCATGGTCAACGACGACGTGCACCAGCGGGTAAAGCCCTCCAAGGTGGGGGAAATCCTCGCTACGTATCGCGTGAAAAACAAGGAGGAGAATTAATCATGACCTCGCCGCTCCATCGACTTAAGGACCCCGCCGCGCTTATCGCGCTGAGGGAAAGCCTTGCCGCTACAACCGCGGCAAAGAACAAAAAAATCCCCTCTAGGATACTCGTCTGCGCCGGCGGCGGCTGCCTTGCCTCAGGTTCCATGAAAGTCAAGGAAGCCTTGGAATCGGAATTAAAAAAGCAGGGCTGCTCCGACAAAGCCGCCATCATCACCACCGGCTGTTTGGGACCGTGCGTCATGGGCCCCGTTCTGCTCATCGCGCCCCAACGCGTTTTTTACCAGAACGTACGGCCCGACGACGCGGCTGAAATCGTTTCGAGCCATATTAAAAACGGCGTCATCGTCGAACGTCTGGTCAACAAAGAACCGGTTTCACAAAAACCCGTGCCTCTGCAGGACGACGTTTCCTTTTTCAGACGGCAAACCAAGATCGTTCTGCGTAACTGCGGCCTCATCGATCCGCTCGACATCGACCACTATATCGCGGCCGACGGCTATAAGGGCCTTGTCAAGGCGCTTTCCATGCAACCCGACGCCATCATCGCCGAAATGCTCGCGTCCGGCCTTCGCGGGAGGGGCGGCGCGGGGTTCCCAACGGGTCTCAAATGGAAATTTACCCGTCAATCTCCCGGCGAGGTTAAATACGTGCTGTGCAACGCCGACGAAGGCGATCCGGGCGCGTTCATGGACCGCAGCGTCCTGGAAGGCGACCCGCACAGCGTCATCGAAGGCATGGCCATCGCGGCCTTCGCCATCGGGGCGAAGCAGGGCTACGTTTACGTGCGGGCGGAATACCCGTTGGCGGTCCAGCGGCTGGGAGCGGCGCTTGCGCAGGCTCGCGAATACGGACTGCTCGGTAACAATATTCTCAACACCGGTTTTTCCTTCGACCTGGAAATCCGCATGGGTTCCGGGGCTTTCGTGTGCGGAGAAGAGACCGCGCTGATGACCTCCATTGAAGGCAACCGCGGCGAGCCGCGGCCCCGTCCCCCTTTCCCGGCGCAGAAGGGGTTGTGGGGAAAGCCCACGGTACTTAACAATGTTGAATCCTACGCCAACGTTCCGGTCATTCTGGACAAGGGCGCGGGGTGGTATGCCTCCTATGGCACCGAAAAGAGCAAGGGCACCAAGGTCTTCGCCCTCGCCGGCGCGGTGAACAATACCGGCCTGGTGGAAGTGCCGGTGGGAACGCCGCTGGGCGAACTGATCTACGATATCGGCGGCGGCATCCGTAACAACAAGCCCTACAAGGCCGCGCAGATAGGCGGGCCGTCGGGCGGCTGTATTCCCAAACAACACCTTAACGTGCCCCTCGATTACGAATCGCTCAACAGCCTCGGCGCCATTATGGGATCGGGCGGCCTCATCGTGATGGACGACGACACCTGCATGGTCGACGTGGCCCGATTTTTTCTGGAATTCGTCCAGGAGGAATCGTGCGGCAAGTGCGTTCCCTGCCGCGTGGGAACAAAACGCATGCTCGAACTTCTTAATCGTATTTGTGAAGGAAAAGGCGAGGAGGGCGACGTGGAGCGCCTTATCGATTTGGGCGAACAGATACGCGAAACCGCTCTGTGCGGGCTGGGCCAGACCGCCCCGAATCCCGTGTTGTCCACCATCAGGCATTTCCGGAAGGAATACGACGAACACATTCGCGACAAGCACTGCGACGCGGGCGTATGCGCGGGGCTCGTCCGCGCGCCGTGCCAAAGCGCCTGCCCCGCGGGCGTTGACATTCCCGGGTTCGTGTCGCTGACCGGCGAAAAGCGCTATGCCGAGGCGCTGCGTCTGCACCGCGAGCGCAACCCCTTCGCGTCGGTGTGCGCGCGAGTCTGTTTCCATACGTGCGAGTTCAAGTGCCGCAGATCGTCGCTCGACGCGGCCGTGTCCATCCGCGGCATCAAACGGTTCATGGCCGACCAGGAAATCGTGACGCAGGTGCCCGATGTCATTGAAAACGAAAAGAACGCCGGCCGCAAGGTAGCCGTCATCGGCGCGGGCCCCGCGGGACTCTCCTGCGCGTATTTTCTCGCGCGCCTGGGATACCGGCCGTCGGTATTCGAATCCGAACCCCGGCCGGGCGGCATGCTCGTGCAGACCATACCGGCCTACCGCCTGCCGCGCGAAGCGCTCGCCCGCGAAGTGCGCATGATCGAAAAGATGGGCGTTGACATCAACACCGGAAAGCGGCTCGGCAAGGACTTTACGCTTGCAAGTCTGCGGGACGACGGTTACGAGGCCGTTTTCGTGGGCGTGGGGGCGCAGAAACCCGTTATGCTCAATATTCCAGGGGAAAACAGCGTGGGCGTGGTCGAGGCCCTGGCATTTTTACGCCAGTACAACCTCAAAGGCTCCGTGCCGGTTGGAAAAAAGGTAGTCGTCATCGGCGGCGGCAACGCGGCCATTGACGCGGCGCGGACCGCCATACGTTTGGGCGCCTCGTCGGTGACCATTCTGTACCGCCGCACGCGCGAAGAGATGCCCGCTTACGCCGAGGAGATCGAGGAGGCCCGGCAGGAAGGCGTTACCCTGAGCCTTCTTACCGCGCCCGTGGAAGTAATGGCTGTCAAGGGAGCGGTAACGGGCATTAAATGCAGGCCCATGCATTTGGGCGAATTCGACAGCTCCGGACGCCGCAGGCCCGAGGCGAAGGACGGAAAAGACTACATCGTGGAAGCCGACCAGATCATTGCCGCCATCGGACAGCGGGTCAATACCGATGAAGTATTCAACGGGGTTCGATTGGACCTTACGACTTCAAAGACCATTGCCGTCAACCACGCGACCGGGCAAACATCGGTTTCGTGGGTGTTTTCCGGCGGCGACGCGAGCAGCGGTCCGTCGAGCGTCGTGGAAGCCATCGCGGCCGGAGAGCGCGCCGCGACCGGCATCGATCTGTTTTTAACCGGCGAAAACCACGCGTTCTGGCGCGCGGAGCGCCAGACGCAGACCGCTTTTGATCCCGACGCCGATCCGGCGCCCTATCAGCGCGATACAATGCCGCTGATTAGTGTTGACAGGAGAAAGAACAACTTCGACGAAGTGGAACTGTCGTGGACCGAAAGCGTGACGCTGCGACAGGCAAAACGGTGCCTGCGCTGCGACTACGGCAAAAAAGTACCGGAAAGGAGATAACCGACAATGACGACCTTAACCATTAACGACATATCCGTTACCGTTCCCGAAGGGGGCACGGTCCTTGCCGCCGCCAAGGCGGCGGGCGTGAACATTCCAACGCTCTGTTACCTGGAAGGCCTCGACGCCATAGGCGCCTGCCGCGTGTGTGTGGTGGAAGTCGAAGGCGCGAAAAGCCTCGTGGCTTCGTGCTCGATGCCCGCGACGGAAGGAATGAAGGTTCATACCAATACTCCCCGGGTGCGAAAAGCCCGTCGTACGGTCGTGGAGCTGCTGCTCTCCGAGCACGACGGCGACTGTCAGACCTGCGAGCGCAATGAAGACTGCGAGTTGCAGGAAATCGCCTCCGATCTCGGCATAACCGGCGTTACGTATTCAGGCGAGCGGACCGCGGCCGGGATCGACGCGAGCACGGCCGCCTTGGTGCGCAACAACTCCAAATGCATCAAGTGCCGACGCTGCGTTACCGTATGCAACCAGATCCAGACCGTGGGCGCCTTGTTTCCGCAGGCGCGCGGGTTCAAGACCGTCATCGGCCCGGCCTTCGCCTCCACGCTCGATTCGGTCACGTGTGTGCAGTGCGGCCAGTGCGCGGCGGTATGCCCGGTGGGCGCCATCGTGGAACAGAGCCACATCCAGCGCACCTGGGACGCGCTTGACGATAAAAACAAAACCGTCGTCGTGCAGACCGCGCCCGCGGTGCGGGCGGCGCTGGGAGAGTGCTTCGGCTACGCGCCGGGTACTCTGGTCACGGGAAAAATGGTGTCGGCCCTTCGCCGCTTGGGATTCGGCACCGTGTTCGACACCAACTTCACCGCCGACCTCACCATCATCGAGGAAGGCACGGAACTGCTCATGCGCCTTAAGAAGGCGCTCGTGGACAAGCAGCCCGTTGCCCTGCCGCAGTTTACCAGTTGCTCGCCGGGCTGGATCAATTACATGGAACATTTCCATCCCGACATGCTGGCGACGCTGTCCACGTGCAAGTCTCCGCAGCAGATGTTCGGCGCGCTCGCGAAAACCTATTGGGCCCAAAAGGTCGGCAAGAAGCCCGAGGATATATTCGTCGTGTCGATTATGCCGTGCACGGCCAAGAAGTTCGAGAGCCAGAGGCCCGAAATGAACGCCAGCGGCATGCAGGACGTCGACGCCGTTCTAACGACCCGCGAGCTTGCGCGTATGATCAAGCAGGCGGGCATCGATTTTACAAGTCTGCCCGATGACGCCTTCGACAAGGTCATGGGCGTTTCCTCCGGGGCCGCGGATATTTTCGCCAATACCGGCGGCGTCATGGAGGCCGCGCTGCGCACGGCGTATGAAATCGTCACCGGACGGCCGTTGCCTTTCGAAGATCTGCACGTAGTGCCCATTGCCGGGCTGGAAGGGGTCAAGGAGGCCGCGCTTACCATTACCGGCACGGTGGAGGACTGGCGATTCCTGGAAAACGTTACGCTCAAGGTCGCGGTGGCGCACGGACTCGGCAATGCCCAAAAAGTCATCGATCGCATCAAGTCGGGGGAGGCTTCGTATCATTTCGTTGAAGTCATGACATGCCCGGGCGGATGCATCGGCGGCGGCGGCCAGCCCCGATTGACGAGCAATGCCGTCCGTAAGGAGCGCATCAAGGCGATTTACAAGGAGGATGAGAGTAAAAAGTTGCGAAAGTCGCACGACAACCCTAAAATCAAACAGGTGTACGGCGAATTCCTGACGATTCCCCTGGGAAAAAAGTCGCACCATTTGCTCCATACTTCCTATACGCCCAAAGAACGGGTGTAGCGCGCCGCTTATGGAGAATTCACCATTCAAACCAAAAGGAATTTTCATGAAAAACAAAATAGCGCTCGTTGACGATGACGTTGACTTTCTGGATGCAACGAAAAACCTGCTTGAAGCCAAAGGCTACGCGGTGGTTACCGCGACCAGCGGCGAGGAAGGCTATCAAAAGGCCAAGGCGGAGGCGCCCTCGCTCATGCTGCTGGATGTCATGATGGGTCATGACAGCGAAGGTTTCGACATTGCCCGGAAATTGAGCGAGGACCCGGCCACGAAAAATATTCCGGTCATCATGCTGACGGGAATACGAAAAGCCATGAAGCTGCCCTTCTCATTTGAGCCTGACCAGGATTGGCTTCCCGTTAAGGCCGTTCTTGAAAAACCCATCAAGCCCGATGAATTACTGAAACGAATCAAGGAGGTGATCGGGTAGGTCGTTTACATGAACCGCGAAATACGTTTTATTTTTTCATCGTCTCGATCAGTTCTTTATTTCATATCCGCGCAATTGGTGGTATACTTCTAGAGATTTCATGCCCCCGTGAGAGTCGTGCAAGGGAACATCGGTCTTCGGCCGAATGAGGTAACTCATGAATAGGTGAGTGCTATGGGTTTCTGCATAAAAAAAATCTCCATCGATGATTTGACCGCGGGAATGTACGTCGCGGACGTGTTCAATAAGGAAGACATTCTTTTACTTTCGGCCGACAGCGTCATCACAAGCAACGACCAGATCGCCGCGCTGCGCAGGCAGGGAGTGACCGGCGTTTATATCAATACGGGAAAGGGCAAGGACGTTCCCAAGGGGATTCCCGACGTCGAAGGTTCCGCTCAGGACGGCCGGCGCGAGGTGGAATATTATAAGGAGCTGGAGAGGGCGCGGGACATACATCGCCAGACGCTGGCCACCGCGAAGGAAGCGCTGGATTCCATTCGAAAAGGAAGGTCCTTTTCGATGTCGAAAATCGAAGAGGCCTCGCAAAACATCGTTGAAAGCGTCCTCAGAAATCCCGACGCGCTTATCAGTCTCTGCCAGATCAAGGGCTACGATGAATATACCTATACCCATTCCGTTAACGTAAGCGTATTGACGACGTCGATGGCCTATTCCCTCGGGTACAATCGTGACCGGCTTTTGGAAATAGGCGTGGGAGGGGTATTGCATGATATCGGCAAAATGCGGGTGCCCGAAAGCATATTGAACAAACCCGGCAAATATACCGAGTGGGAATTCAACATGATGAAAAAGCACCCGGAATACGGGATCGACATCGTTAAAGACAAGAAAAACATTTCCGAATTTTCAAAAACGCTCATCATTCAACACCATGAACGGTATAACGGCAAGGGGTATCCGCATCACCTTAAAGCGGGAGAGATTGCCGAAATCGGCCTGATCGGCGCCGTGGCGGACGTGTATGACGCGTTGACCTCGAACCGCGTCTATCGGGCGGCGTGGACGCCGCAAAAGGCCCTTGCGGTGATATTCCAGGGCTGCGACGAGGATTATTCGCGGAACATCGTCGAGCGTTTTACAAAACAGATGGGGATCTATCCGGTGGGCAGTTTCGTGCGGCTGCTTTCCGGGGAAATGGGCGTCGTCGTCAGAGTTGACAAGGGGCAGCTCCTGGCCCCGACCGTGCTTGTTCTTTTCGACAAAGCAGGGAAGCGCGGCGCGCGGCCCGTGGAATATGATTTGTCGAAAAAACAGAAGGAAAGCGGCGGCGCCGCGTATACGGTCGATGTGTCGCTCAACCCGCGGGCGTATGGCGTTGAGGTAGCCGAGTTCATCGACGAAAAGGCCTTGTAACCGACCTACTGGGCTATTGCCCGCCCTCGGTCAGGATGACGATTTCAACCCGCCGGTTATACGCCCTGCCTTCGTAGGTATCGTTGGGCTTGGCGGGGCGCGTGTCGGCATAGGCGATCGCCGAGAGGCGTTTGCGGTCGATGCCGAGTTTTTCCAAAAGCTTCAGTACGTTGACGGACCGCTGCGACGACAGTTCCCAGTTTGAGGGAAAGCGCTGGGCAAGCGAACTTCCCAGGACAATGGGTATATCGTCGGTATGGCCTTCGACGCGGATATTGTTGGGCGTGGCGCTGAAGATGCCGTAGAGTTTTCTAAGGACCGCCTCCGTGCTGTCGCCGAAGTCCGCCTTGCCGGAACCGAAAAAAAAGTCGGAGGCCAGGCTTATGACGATGCCGCGTTCGTCTTCCTTGACGCGCACTTCCTTGGCGGAAATTTCCTTTTGAAGCTGTTCCACGGTTTTTACGTATAACTGCCTTTGCTTTCGACGCGCCTCACCCGACCGTGTTATCTGCTGCGGCAGCAGTCCGGCGTTGTCCAGTTTAATGACGGAGCTTTGTCCTCCGAACGTTTTTTCGAGGACGGTCACCATTTGATTGAACTTCGTGACGTTTACCTTGCTCATCGAGTACATGATGATGAAAAACACGAGAAGCAGTGTAATAAAATCGGCGTAGGAAAGGAGCCATCGCTCGGCGCTCGGTTCCTTTTCGGGCTCTTTTGGTTTCGCCATAATTGTGCGCTTCACCCGCTAAAATGGATATTATTTCGACAAAAAGACTTCCAATTTTTCCTTGAGGGTCCGCGGATTCTCACCGGCTTGTATGGACATGACTCCTTCAACGATCAATTCCTTTTGCACGACTTCAAGTTTCGTCTTCAGCTTGATTTTAGCGCCCACGGGCAGCCAAAAAAGATTGGCGCTGCCTATTCCCCACAGGGTCGCGACGAATGCCATCGCCACGGCCGGACCAAGTTCGTCGGGGTTCGCGAGGTTGCCCAGAACGTTAATGAGCCCCATGACCGTTCCGATGATCCCCATGGTCGGCGCATACCCTCCGGCGGCTTCAAACATGGAAGCGTTTTTTTTCTGATGTTCCTCGTAAAAGGAAATCTCGTTTTCCAGCATGTGTTTTATAAGCTCGGGCTCCGAACCGTCAACGGTCAGGCGCAGACCCTTGCGAAGCATGGGGTCGTATTTTTTATCGGAAAGTTCCCCCTGAATATCGGATTCCAGACTCAGCACTCCCTCACGGCGCGCCTTTTCCGCGATGTTTACCATGACCTCGATAAGTTGCTTGATCGACGATTCATTCCCCTTTGCCAACATGCAAGCGTTAAGGAAAAGCGAGGGAAGGCTGAAAATTTCCTTGAGGGTAAATGACGTGGTCAGGGCGCCGAACGTTCCCCCGAACACGATCATGAAAGGGCTTACGAGAAAGACCGCGGCCGGGTTTCCGCCTTCGATCATGAATGCCCCGAAAATCATGCCAACGCTTAAAACTATGCCGATGATCGTCGCAAAATCCATGAATATAATCCTCCTGAAAAACGCCGCGGTAAATCCGGTCTATCATAGTTACGGTCCAATATGATGATAACATTTTATCATGAAAAAAAACACTATCTATGTTTTTTAGGCAAAGAAAAAGTATTTATATTCGCGCCTACCAAAACTATTGCACCCGCGCGTACGCTACTTTATAATAAGGAAGTATGAACGCGCACTATCAAACATCATGGTTTTCACTTCCCTTTGCGGATGCGCAACAGCAATTTTTTTCGCAGCTTCATTCGGTGTTTTCCGAAGGCAGCCTGTTAGACCGGCTTGGTTGGGGCACGCCTCGTTTTTGGGCCAATAGCGCGATGCTTACGGTCATGGCGGCCGTGACCGTGGCGCTTGTCATCCTCGGCCTGCGGAGAATGCTTCGTCGGGGCAGGGAGGCGCTGGGGCGCGCGGAGGAGTTGTTTTCGGAGAACGCGTTGCGCTGCAAGCTCAATGAAACGGAAATTGAATTCGTCAAATCGCTGTCGCGCGTGCGCGCCGTCGCGGAGCCGCATGTCCTATTTCAGTCGCTGCCGCTGTTTGAGCAATGCGTGGACGGGTATGTACGCGAATTCCTCGAAACACGGCCGGGGCCGGAGGAATTGGAGCGGCAAGGGGCGCTGCTTACCGAGCTGCGCGACAAACTCGGGTTTCACCATTTGCCGCTGGAACACCCCTTGGCCTCAACGCGTAATATTTCGGTGGGGCAGGCCGGAACCTTGTTTTCCATGAACTCCAACCGGCCCCTTTTTCGCAAGGTGTCGGTTTCCGGCTCGACTCCCTTTTTATTAACGTTGCGCTATAATGTAGAAAAAGAAGAAATCAACCGCCTTGAGCGGGGGCGCATCGTCCGTTTCGCCTTCGCCCGGCAAAGCGACGGGCTTTACGGCTTCCAGTCGGCGGTCGCGAATGCGGATCGGGCCGGGTCCATCGATGTGCTTCATACGACCGAACTCAAGCGCAACCAGCTTCGGCAGTATGTGCGCATCGAAACCAGTCTGCCGCTGCGTTTCCGGCTCATCCAAACCCAGGATCCCGAAAAAAGCGACGTTAAACCGGGCGAACAGCATACCGCTAAAATGTCCGACGTCAGCGGCGGGGGTCTGAGCTTCCTGCATGAAAAATCGCTCAGGTTGGGCGACCTGGTATCGCTCAATTTCGACTTGCCGGGAGCGGCCTGCGCGGGGGTCATGGGAAAAATCGTCCATTTAAGTCTTCGGGAGGGAAAAGGGGGCTCGCTGTTCAAGAATCATGTCCAGTTTGTAAACATTGAGCCGCGAAAGCGGGAAAAAATCATTTCATATATTTTTGAAAAAGAACGTCAACTGAGTCAATGGAGATGATGTTTCAGCACATAAGGAGCGTCGTATGGCACTCGATATGAAAGTCCGGGAAAAAAAGGAAAGTACGGTCATTCAGCTCATCGGGAGGGTGATCGGGGTGGACGGTGAGAAATTTTCAAAAAAATTGGATGGCGTTTATTCCAAAAGGAAAAAACGATTAATTCTGGATATGAGCAACGTAACCTTTCTGGATAGTCATGGTCTGGGAACGATCGTGTATTATTTCCACAGTATGCAAAAGGAAAAAAGGGACTTCGTTATTCTCAACACGAATCCCGATCCCACGACGTATGTAAAGCGGCTTTTTGAGCTGACGAATCTGGATAAAATATTAACGATCGTCAGCACGGTTGATGAGGCGCAAAAAAAAACCTTCGGCGCCCCCCTTAATAAGGGGGGGGGTTAGCGTTGCAGCGCCTTACCGAGCCGTTCCAAACCCTTCCGGACATTTTCGTAACTGTTAAAGGCGCTCATCCGCACGAATCCTTCGCCGCATTTGCCGAATCCCGCGCCGGGGGTGCAGACGACTCCGGCTTTTTCCAAAAGCATATCGAAGAATTTCCAGGAATCGGTTTGGGCGTCCACCCAAACATAGGGGGCGTTTTCCCCGCCCGTGCAGGAAAAGCCGAGGGCCGACAGTTCTTTCCGGATAAGATTAGCGTTACGTAAATAGTAGTCGATGGTTTCGGTTACCTGCCTTTGGCCTTCCTCGGAATAGATGGCCTCCGCGGCCCGCTGGACCATGTAGCAAACGCCGTTGAACTTCGTGGTATGGCGGCGATGCCAGAGTTTGTGCAATGAGTGGCCGTTGCCCTTTGCGTCGTAAGCGATGCAGGATTTGGGAATGACCGTATAGGCGCATCGCGTTCCCGTGAACCCGGCGGTTTTTGAATAGCTTCTGAATTCCACGGCAACGTCGCGCGCCCCCGGAATTTCAAAAATACTAAGGGGAAGCTTGGGATCGCGGATGAAGGCGACATACGCCGCGTCGTACAACAAGAGCGCCTTGTTGCGCCGCGCGTAGTCTACCCATTGCGTCAACTGGTCCCTGGTGATCACGGCGCCCGTGGGATTATTGGGAAAACACAAATAAACGCAATCGACCTTGGTTTCCGGAACCTTTGGAACGAACCCGTTGTCGCGATTGCATTCAAGGTACGTCAGTCCGCCATAGCGCCCCTGGGTAAATTCTCCCGTGCGGCCCGCCATGACGTTGGTATCCACATACACCGGATACACCGGGTCGGGCAGGGCGATGCTCAGGGTTTGCGAAAACAACTCCTGGAAATTTCCCGTATCGCATTTGGCGCCGTCGCTGACGAAAACCTCGTCAGCCGAAATATCCGCGCCATGCGCCTGGTAGTCCCATTGCGCTATTTTTTCCCGTAAAAAAGCATATCCTTGTTCGTCGCCGTAGCCATGGAACGAGGCCTCGCTCGCCATTTCATCGGTGGCCTTGTGGAAGGCCTCTATGCAAACCTTGGGAAGCGCACGGGTGACGTCGCCGATGCCGAATTTGATGATTTCCTTGGAGGGATTGCTTTTTTGGAACGACGCCACGCGTTTGGCGATTTCCGAAAAGAGATAGGAGGCGTTGAGTTTGAGATAGTTTTCGTTGATGGTGATCATCTGGTTCTCCGGTCCAAAAAAGGTTCATTGTCAGCGTAAAATTAACGGACGATTAAAATAAATTTTATCCATCCTAAATGCCACCTTCGATATTCAATAAGCCCAGGTATGTGGTGTTTTCAGTCAGAAACCGGTATTTTTCAGGGGATATGATATCCTCAATAAAAACGAGTATATTTACTGATGAATACGGAAACGGATGAATTTCTTACCAGCCAAGGCGGACTCGCGATGATCGGAATAGAAAAGGGAACCGGGCGAGTTGAAGTCAACAATTCCGAGAAAGAATAGGGGACTATGAAAAACCGACGGATTCGAAGGACAGCACTGTCGTTCTGGTTATTAGAAACCCCCGTTTGTGCATTCAGCGGAGCGATCAGGGCGCCGAAGATTGAAGTGGCGAGGAGTTATCACACAGTGAGGAATTAACTAAACAATGGAGATAAAAATGATAAATTGGAAAAAATTAATTCGTCAAATTTATCTGGGTAAAAGAATACTTTTTATTGCCGAAGTATTAACCATATTCCAGATGACACCTCTATTAAGTCAAGAATGGATACCTTCAGGTCCTGATGGGGGATGGATTACGGCAGCCGAAAAATGCGGCGCCACAATTATCGTCGGAACATATACAGGTGATCTCTACCGATCGGATGAATCTTTAAAAAAATGGTCCCATGTCGTTCCCTCTTTCTCAAAGATAAGAATAAACCAAATCGTAAATTGTAAGGGTCACCTTTACGCTACGAATTGGAATTCCTGGAATCTTTTTACTTCATTGGATACGGGAAAAACCTGGAAAAGGGTTAGTTATGGCAAGGATACAATCTGGGCTGTTGCTACCATTGTTAATGTAAACGATACCGTTATTGTTGTCGGCTATACTGGTATATTGTATAAATCATTAAACAACGGAATTTCTTGGGAACCCCCTGACAGTTCGCTGCAAAAAAATGCACCAGATGGCATATCGGTACATGATGCAGGAGTGGGCAGAAACAATATTTTTATTGCTACTAATTTTGGAATATACAGGAGCGATAACGGCACGAATTGGCAATGCGTGAGGAAGGTTGATCATGGGAAAATATTTGTAAAAGATGATACTCTTTTTGCCGGTCAGGATCAAGGTTGTGCTGTTGAAGATTGTGGTTTAGCAATTTCATACGATGGGGGACAGAATTGGACAGTTAACGATTATCTATTCATGGTTCATGTGACTTCGTTTAGTAATGGCATGTTAATCGCAAAACCGACTGATTTTAGTTTGGGGCGTAATTCAACAATATTTGAATCTTTTAACACTGGGCGGACATGGCAACAAGTAGAAGGTACCATCAACGAGACAAAAATATGGTGGCTATGGGGATACGATTCGACAATTATCGCAAATACGACTTGCTGCAAACTTTTTCACTCAAACAGTAGCATGGGAAAATGGGAAGAATCTGATTCCGGTCTTAATAATATGTCGATATTAGGATTGGCGGTTCATGGCAATCAAACAGCCGTTGTTTCTTCACAATTTCTGGGTGATACCTTTCAAGTAATTACGACTGATACCGCGATGGCACAATGGAACCAGCAAAAAACTAAAAGCTACATATATACAGGTTTACAATCAAAGTCTTTTTTCGGTTCAACCGAAAGAACCTTATTTTATGCCAACTCGGCGATTTTATACCACCTTAACCAAGGAGACACCCTTTGGAGAGCAATTGATGCGCAAGGTTCCGGGGTTGAAGCTACATTTAGCGCCTTTACCATAAAAGATGATACCCTTTTTTATGCTTTGTCGATAAATAACAATAGTAAATCTATTGCAATAAAGCGTATCGTACAGCAAGAAAACGGCATTTCTTCACCTTCTGTGGCAGCTACTTTTTCTGATACATCCGCCACCATTCTTTCGCTGTATCCTTACATCCCATTTTTAGTCGGTACAAACAAAGGGATATATCGAATGGATTCATCCTTATCATATCCTAAGATTGCTTCTTCGGGAATAGAGGGAAGAAGTATCGTGGCAATAAATAAAATCAATGATATTGTTTTTGCGGGCAGCGATAAGGGAATGTATTGCTATTATCCTGATAAAAAAACATGGCTGCTGTCCAATAATGGGTTACCTGATACTGGCTTGATTAGCTTTATAAAAGTGAAAAATACCACCGTTTTTGCTGGTATATCCGGGTCTGGGGTTTATTTTTCGAAGGATTCTGGCGGTTTTTGGGAAAAAGTTACCACGGGGCTTGAATGTCTCCATTTAACCGGATTGGAGATTTGCGATAACAAACTGATTGCAGCAACAGGAAATAACAGTACATTTGTATTAAATATTTCCGGTATTGCAAATGCTATTCCCCTTAATTCTATACCCCGGATCCTTGCGCCTAAAACAATGGTTTTTAGGAACAATATGCGTAATTTCATTAAGGTAACCCTGACGCTTCCTGAAAAATCGTGTATAGAGGTAAGCATTTACAATGCAAAGGGTAGTCGAATTGCCCTTATCCGAAAAGCATTAGATAAAATCGGCAATAACACATTTTTATTCAACGAAAATATCTTCCCCAAAGGGGTATATTTAATTGCAGTTACATCAGAAAAATGGCGGCAAGTAGCCAAAATGGCAATTTATTAAAACATTTGAATTCGTCTCAAAGTTGGGGGATGTTCCCCGCCTGGAGGTAAAACGCCGCAGGCTTCGCAAGGTCATTCAGGATTTGATGTACACGGCGGTAATGGAGCTTTCAATTCCGGAGTATATATTGCCAAAGCGCAATTATCCGATAAAAGTACCGTCAGCCGGACATTCATGATTACGCGGTAGCAATTGTCGTCAAGATTGGCTAAAAACCGATTAAAAGGAAAATTTCATGACATTTCAGATTATTCCCGTTAAGGGTCTTACCCCTCAACCCGTCCACTGTCTCCCGTCTTTACTTCCCTGTTAAC
>Ga0224523_1000258_pt1 | contig 32123 bp, 26 predicted proteins | sample CFST50metaG_FD_182732 | JGI IMG/M metagenome (GOLD analysis project Ga0224523, IMG submission 182732) | Peat soil microbial communities from Stordalen Mire, Sweden - C.F.S.T50 | ecosystem: Environmental > Terrestrial > Soil > Wetlands > Peat | place: Sweden: Norrbotten County, Stordalen Mire... | reverse complement strand
GTTTCTTGCTTCTGGATAATTTTACATCGCTCGGACGAAGGACTTTTCCGTGCCAAAAGTATCCCTGATATATTTCCTGAAGAATAGTCCCGTCTTTCTTGTCGGAGTGCTCCTCGACTTCTATTGCATTATGAAGTTCAGCATTATAAATTTCGCCGGGAGCAACTACAATAGGAGTAATTCCGCATTCCCTGATCGTATTCAACAGCTTTTTGTAGGTAATATTAAATTTAGATATCCAGCTCAAAGTCTCTTCGGTCAGCCCTTTCTTCTTTAATTCAAGCTCATCGAATCTGCTCTTAAAAGAATCTGCGATACTCAGAAAACCCAGCAATATTTTCCGGGTCTCACCTTCGTTTTGAATTTTCGATTCCTCGAACTTTTGTTTGGCAATGCCGATGTTTTTAACCAGGTCGAAAACATCTTCCTGGCAACTCTTCATCAAATTATCAACTTGTTCGGCACTGATATCTTTATTATTTTTTTCAAGCTTGACATTCATGGCTTCACAATTGTATGGTTGGTGCGTTCGTATTCCAGTTCTTTGCCAGAGACTGGGCTTTTTTCTGAATGGATGGTGGAAGTCCAATGTAAATCGCTTTGTTTATACATTCAAGTGCATTGTTTGTATCACATAGTTTTTCATAAGTAATGGCGATTTCAAAGAATAACATTGCATTTGATTCAGCTTTGCTGATGGCATTTTTATATTCTTCAATGGCTTTTTTCCATAGATTATGCTTATTATACATCTGTGCCATGCCCGAATAAAGCCTCCAGTCATCAGGATATTTTTTTAACAGTTTATTGATTAATGTTTCTACCTCATGAATGTCATATGATGTATTTACTTTTAGCTGAACGTTTTTAATTATTTCATCATTTGCTAATTTTCTGTTTTCTGCACAATCAAGCATATCCTCATACATCTCAGAGGCTGTTTGGTATCTTTTCTTCGGATCTTTCTCCAGCGATCTTGCAATTATTGATACAAGGCACTCGGGAATCTGATCATTTGGGGGAAATTCAACCGGAGCTTCACGGATCTGAATAAGTACTTCTCCCTGCGGCATATCATGTGTTATATTGAATGGAAACTTTCCATATAACATCTCATACATAGTAATCCCCAGCGACCATAAATCTGTATTAAAGGAAGCACCCTCCTTCCGGAAAAGCACTTCGGGCGACATATAATACAAAGCTCCAACCATTGAATTGGCCATTTCATTTGAATGAAGCAGCCGTCCAATGCCAAGATCAGCAATTTTGGGAAGATTGTCATCAATCAGTATATTCTCCGGTTTAATGTCCCGGTGTACTATCATATTTCTGTGAAGCACTTCAAGGCCATTAAGAATCCCCATTGAAATTTCAACACATTGAGCAGGGGGCAGGATTTTTTTCTTCCACAATGTTCCCATGAGATCACGCAGGCTGCCTCCTTTGGCATACTTCATAACCATTACCACCTTGCCCTCAAATGAATACGGTCCCAGATATTTAATTATGTGTTTCCCATCTTGCTCGGAAAGGTTAATGTTAAGTATTCCATTTATTTCCAACTCTTTCAACAGGACCAGCATTTTTTTTGTGTCAATCGGGATCTTCAGGGCCACATCCTCGCTTCCCCATTCTTCGATTAAAACGGGATCAATGATACGGGCTTGCCATGTCTGGGCAAAACTGCCTGTTCCAAGATGATGTATAAGTTCAAATGAATTCTTTTCCATTGTTTATCCTGTTTTCAACGTCATTTAATAGCCGCTATCAAAGCTTGCTTCATTTCTCCGGCTGTTCTTATCCTATTAACCGGATTATACTGTATCGATGCATTAATTACCCGGGCAATGGCAGGAGGAATATCAGCTTTGCGCTCCTCAACCGGAACTATGCTTTTCTCATCCAGATTCACGTTTATGGGGTCCTTATTCCATGGATAATCTCTTACATATTTGTCGGTACACATGAAATAGAGACTTGCTCCCAGTGAAAAAATATCGGACACAAAAGTTGCGCTCCTGAAATCCATTATCTGTTCAGGCGGCATATATGGAACAGTACCAGCTGTCTCAAAAAATTTTGTCAGCATCTTTGATGTCATAAGATTTTTTGCAAGGCCGAAATCTGAAATTTTAGGAATTAACCCGGCTGCTGTCTGACAGAGGAGGATGTTTTCAGGTTTGATATCTCTATGAACAACATTATGATTATGCATAAATTCCAGACCGCCTAATGTCTGAATTATGATTTCGCAGGCAGTTTCAGCTTTGAATTGCCCATTTTTTTTCTGGTATTTTGATAAATCAGTTCCTTCAACATATTCCATTACAATAAAATACATGCCATTGATAAATTTTGATTCAATAGTTCTTACAATGTTTTCATGAGAGAGCTGTTTGCCAATATTTATATCTCTGTCGATAAACCGTTCAACAGCTGACCTGTTGTTACTTATTTCCGGACGAATAACTTTTACCGCTACCGGCATTCCCGATTCAATGGACTTTCCAAGGTAAACATCGCCGTTCCCACCACCTCCGATACGTTTTTCAATATTATATCCCGGCAAAGCAGGCAGTTCAGCCGGTTTTTCAAATATTGTGATCTTGTTCAGCAATTCTTCAATAAAATCAGCTGCTTTTTGTTCTGCAGTTGTCTGTCCTATCTTATCATCATATTTTTTACTCTTTTGACACTCAATACAAACAAAGCCTGTATTTTCTAAATTGCCGGGTTTTGCGTCTGTCTCAATAAGTCTGCCACATTGGCTGCATTCAAGGTCATAAAGAATATTCCTGACAAGTAGTGAGGAGAATTTACCTACCCTGATCCTGTCACCTGAAACGATTTCTCTTATAAATGCACTTCGGTCAATATCTGCCAGATTAGAAACATTTGATATATTTGTGATCACTGGTTTCTGGTTTGACCTGCCTCCGAGTTCAATATCATTCAGAAATGTTTTATTTAAGCTGCCCAGGTCGCGAATAATTACTTTATCATGACTGGTCTCAATCAGGAAATGAAACCGTGAGATGGAAAGGTCGTTCTCGAAAACAAAGTAAGCCTGGTCAGATCTGCCAAACACAAATAAACCCGGCTCCCGGATACTTATCTCCTTCCCGGAAAATGGTCCCTCAGTAAAAGCTATTTCCAGTTTCATATCTCCGTTAGTTCATCAGGTTGCTTTAATCAAAACAGCAGTAATATTATCATGACCTCCATGATCATTGGCCATCTGAATGAGCATCTTAACTCTTTCTTCTATAGTTGATTCTTGCCCGAGAATTTCTTTTATATCATATTCTTTGACCATGTTAGTCAATCCATCAGTACATAACAATAGCAGATCGTCCTTTTTTAGAGGACAATTGGTATAGTCAGGGTCTATTTCAGGCATGGTCCCCACTGCTTTGGTAATCCTGTTTTTCAGGGGATGGTCCTCAGCTTCTTCCTTGGTAATATAACCCTGCCGGACCATCACTGCTACTGCCGAGTGATCTTCGGTAAGCTGAACCAGTTCTTTGTCCCTGTAAAGATATGCTCTTGAATCACCGGCATGACAAATATGAGCTATATTATCTGTACAATAACAGGCAACCAGTGTTGTTCCCATACCCTGCAGATTAATTTCTGAAACCGCCATTGAATGAATAACTTCATTTACCTTCTTCACGCAATCTGTCAGGAGTTCATCGATATTGGAAGTTTCACGGGTGAATAATTCTAAAAAGGTCGTACAGGCAATGCGGCTTGCCACTTCACCTGCACTATGTCCACCCATTCCGTCAGCTACAAGATAGAGGTACTTGTGGTCATCAACTATAAAATAATCTTCATTAATTTCCCTGTGTTTCCCAATATCGGTAGAACCGAATGAACTGATTATCAATTGTTGCATTGCAGAATTATTATAAGCATTTCAAATTTTAAGCCCTAAAACCAGAACATCATCGATCTGTTCCAGGTTCCCTTTCCATCTTTCAAATGTGTTTTTAAGAATATCTTTCTGGGTATAAAGCGTTTCATTATGATACTTTAAAAGAAGTTCTTTGAGATTGTGACTCATAAACCTTTTATTTGTCGATTGTCCTATCTGATCTGCATATCCGTCAGAGAACATATAGAGAACATCGCCCTTTGTCAGGGAGACCTCATGATTTGTGAAGGAATGCAATTCATCCTGTTTTTCAAGAAACGGTTTGGCAAACTTTGTGAACTCGAAGAATGTATTCGTAAAAGGATCAAGCAAACTGTTGACTGCAATTGGCATCCTGTCGCCCTTAATCTCGATCATTTCATCATTTCTGGCAATCCATAATAATCTGTTGGCACCTGAGAATTCAAGAGTGTTCTTATTTTTGTCGATTACAACAATCCCTATGTCCATCCCGTCCTTTGTCTCTTCAATCATTCCTTTCTGATGGAAAAGAGTAACTATGTGATACCGGAGCCTGTTCAGTATCCTATTTGCAGAAGTTATCCTGTCGATATTTGTAATCTGGTTCAGGAGGCTCATTCCGAGGATGCTTATAAAAGCACCGGGAATGCCATGTCCGGTACAATCTGCTATGGCAATCGTCAACTTGTTGTCTTTGAAAGTTATCCAGTAAAAATCACCGCCGATAATTTCTTTTGGCTGGTACAGCAGGAAATGATCCTGAACCAGTCCATTCAGATATTCCTCTTTGGGAAGCATCGCCTTCTGAAGCCTGCCCGTATGCTGAATGGAGTCAAAATATATTTGTTGCTGTTCGAGCACCTCATCAAGCTTGACCAACACGTCTTCGATCCTTTTCACCCTTAATGTCTCAGGGATATCATGGTCGCAAAGCAAAGCACTAATCTCTTTTCTTATATGTTCAATATTGTGCTTCATCCTGGCTATTTTTTTGAATTTGCTGCTGCATAACCGGAGAAGGCTGCCAGAAGGAACAGAAAGAAAAAGGCATTTAAAAGGCTGATGATAAAAGACCCGAAAAGAAAGATCCCGGAGATGAGCATAATTATAGAGAAGATGAGGATTAAAATAACCTCCTTCCCTTTCATATTCAGAAATAAACCTCCGGTAGTCCCCATAAATACCCAGAAAAATATTACAGTGATTAAAAATGAGTTCAGGATTTGTCTCCACAATGATATATCCCTAACAACTCTTGACTCTGAACTGATCATTCGAAATTGATCTCCTTCCTTAACAAAACCTATATTCCATTCTATTTCCTTTTTCAGCATCTCGCCGGCTTCGTTTATCCCTTTGATTGCAATCCGGGAGGTCATTATAGTAGTATCTTTATTCTCAGATTTTTTAAATTTTGGCGCCCTTAGCATTCCTGAAGTGTATGTAAACACTTTATGTTTCTTTAAGTCAAATTTCCTTGTATAAATTGAATCTGTGGCGTTATTTATGAATTTTTTTGATGAAGCTTTCATTAAATTATTCTGCTTCAGGTTTTTACATGAAGTCATAAGAAAAATGGCAAGGAAAGGTATTAGCCAAACTGATATCCGTTTTACCCGAAATTTACTATTTGCTCTCATACTATAGGACTCTGTATTAGAAGAATGTAGCTGTATCATCAATTTTAATTAATGTCTTTCAGATCCGATCTTTCTGTCAAAACCATAATAAAATAAGGAAGAAACATTGACGCAAATATTACAAACTTTTCAACTTTCATCCGATAGTCTTCTCCGGCACATGTTCGTAAAAAATGTATCTGGCAGATGTTCTGATTGACCTTCTATATTAGCTTTATTTGATAACAACCTCCGTTCCAATTTCAATAATAAGATTTCTAAAGAGTTGCCATCATTATATTCAATAAAAATAAAGAAATTAATTAATCAAATTGAAATTATCCAAAAAAAATCAATTTAGTAATCAGATTCCTATTATTTCTTAGGGTAGGGTTTATAAGCAACAATAAATAACGAGGGCTGGGGGTGGTTGTTCTGCGAGGTATTCCGGAGCTTGTACCAATGCTAAAGGTCCTTAAGCATCCAGATATCGCATCCGAAATGGCCTGAACTCCCCATCGGGCCTTCGATTAGCCTGAAACCTGCTTTTTCGTATAACCCGATAGCCCTGCAAAGTTCGGGAAGCGACTCAAGGTAAACCTGCCTGTATCCTAATTCCCTTGCAGATTCAATACTCATTTCAAGAAGCTTTCGTCCGGTTCCCTTGCCGCGCGCCGAAGAGAGCAGATAAAACTTAACGAGCTCGCAGCATCCTTCAGGAAGGCTTGGCGTGGAAAAGATCCCGCAACCACCTATAATCTTTCCGTTCTCCTCGGCTATCCAGTAAACCGATCCTGGTTTCTGGAATAGGGAAAAGAGGTCGTCTGTTGTCGGATCAAAATATACCGTTCCCGGCCGGGCTATGCCAAACTCCCTGAAAACAGACCGTATAAGTTCGGCAATCTCCTTATTGTCCCGCTGCTCTAAGTTTCTGAAAACGATGCTCATGAGAATAATTATTTTATAAAGACAGACTCATGGGTATTAAAGGTTGCAATGGATAGAATTCCCTTTCGTTTTCGAAAATTTGAAATGTCATGAAATGTCGGCTGCCTCATCTGCCGGCTGTGATGAAATGTGTATTCCTGCCGTAACCTGAGGGTTTAAAGCTAATCTGTCGTAGATGGGTTTCACTATTGTTTTAAGCCGGGGAAGCTTCTTATAAAAAACAAGTGCTGCGGCTATGCAGGAGACTCCGCCAATGAGAATTGCATACTGAGTGCCTATAAGCCTGGCCAGTGATCCTGCCAGTAGACTTCCAAAGGGAGCGGTCCCCATTATAGCCATCGTGTAAAAGCTCATAACGCGCCCTCGCATGTCATCATCAGTTATGGTCTGAAGAATTGTATTGCATGATGCTGAATTGAGCATAAGCCCAAGCCCGATAATGAACATGAGCCCAATTGTAACAGGAATTATATTTGTGAAAGAGAGTGCTACAAGTCCGGCTCCAAAAACTGTTGCGGCTGTAGGGATTATTCTCCCAAGCCTGAGCACCGACTCCCGCGAGGCCAGGTATGCTGCCCCAATGAGAGCTCCGAATCCGGCAGCTGCCATCAGAAATCCGAAAATATCAGAACCACCATGAAGAATCTCCTTCGTAAATACTGGCATAAGGACCTGGTAAGAGGAACCCATAAGGTTTACAACAGCAAGCAGAATTATTATATGCTTAATCGGTAAGAAACCAAATGTATAACCGAACCCTTCTTTCAGCTCCCTGAACATTCTGGTTTCTTTCCGGGGAAACTCTCTCTTAGGAACATTCATCATAAGCAATGATACTATGACAAAAATATAGCTGATGGCATTTATCAGGAAGCAGACACCCTCTCCTGTTGTGGCAAGCATCACTCCGGCAATTGAAGGGCCTATAAGTCTGGCTCCGTTGAACATCAGTGAATTAAGTGCGATGGCATTTCCAAGAGTTTCCTTCTTTTCGACCATTTCAATAACAAATGAGTGCCGAGAAGGTGTGTCAAAGGCGTTTATGCATCCAAAAATGACGCTCAGGAGAACAATATGCCATATCTGAATTACTCCTGTAAGTGCCAGTACTGCAAGGATTGATGCCTGGATCAGCGAAAGGATCTGAGTAATGAGAAGAACCTTGTACCTGCTGAACCGGTCAATTACCACTCCTGCTACCGGGGAAAGAAGAAATGTGGGTATCTGTCCTGCAAAACCGACCAGGCCAAGAAGGAATGCCGAGCCTGTCATGTGATATACCAGCCAGGGCAGTGCAATACGCTGCATCCATGTGCCGATAAGGGAAATGCTTTGCCCGGTGAAAAACAAACGGTAATTCCTGTGCTGCAGCGACCTGAACATCGTTTTGATCTTCAGCGATATATTACTTTTCAGAGTCCCTTCCAAGACGATTTTAAATTTTCTTTAAATGTAATTGCTTTTAATATAGATCAGGATCACTTTGTGCCACTTTATCCTTTGATCAACAACTATAATACATGTACCAGGTATAATATAATAATCCCCACTATTGTAATCGAAGATACTCCTACCGGGAACCAGACAGGTGCAATCCATGGTTTAGGAATAAGAAAAAGGACATCGATGGTCTTCAGTGATGAGGGCCATTTTATTAAAATGTATAGCGAAACATAATAAAACAGGTCCCAGAAGGCGAATGTCCAGAGGAAGAATATACCTCTTTCAAGCCATGTGGTTCCTATAAGACAAGCAATTACAGCAAGCATGATTATTGTTGCAGCTTCTCTTGTCATCTCGATATTAAGATACCGCTTCGGGAATTTATCAATGGATTCTTTATTGGATTCAGAGTCATTCAACTCCAGTGCTTTCCGCAGGTAAACGACGACCACTCCTTCGAGATGCGCCATCGCAATTCCGAAAACAGCAAGAAGAAATAATCTGACCAGTGAGGTTTTCATAATATTTAGATTCTATTCAGAGGTATTTCCGGTGGAACCACAAGATTTTAATTTCTCTGTATAATTGTTAATATACAAATCTTTCTGCTTTGATCTGGACTGCATAATAAACCTCGGGTGCTCAAGGGGTTCGATCCGCGAGAAAATACGAAGCTCATCATTCAGTGCTGATAAGAACTTAAAGTTTTTTCCGGTTCCAAGGCAGAAGCACACATCCCTTTTTATTCCGAATCCAAGCTGTTTTTTAAGTGATAATACTGCAAAATCCTTTATTGCTGCAGTCAGCTGTTTGCTGTCATAGTAATTACAATTGATTTCCTTGCCCCCTTTCCCGACTGATGTAAACCCGAGTGGACTGACGGAGCTTATATAGAAATCACCATAGAATTTTTCCGGTCCGCCATACTTATCAATCATTTCATAGATGAAAACTGAAGATGTTTCAAATGATTTAAGTCCCGGGATGACTAACCCACATTTCTCCTTAAGCCTTACCGTGTCGGTAAATGGTATGCCTGTGACCCCTGCTCCAAACCTGCCGGGATTGATTCCGAGTATCAGCCGGCGCTCCTTGTTATCGCTGTAAAACTTCCTGTAGAATTGAGATACAATAGCCATCGCCCTGGGATTACTCCTGAAAGGATTCATTACAGAGATACCTCCAGGCAAACTCCCGTTAACATCGAGACTTAAGCAGAATGAGATTATCTTGTCGGCAAATGTATCCATGCTCTTTACAGAACCGGATGCCTGTTACTTCACGCAGCGAACAGAGTACTTGTTGGTTTTCTCAGCACCATGAATATCGGGCATATCCTGTTTCCTTGACAGATCAATCACGGGCTTGTCATTTATCAGCAGATAGCTGAAATATTCAGCTTCGTTCTGGCTATATTCCGTCGATGTCCAATAATATGCACTTTCATCCATTTCGGAGAATGTCCCTTCGAAGTCCTGCATCCCTGCAAGCTGCACCCTGAATGTGGCAGGGCCGGAACCCGGCTTTCCCCTGGTGTCATTAATTTCAGACTGATCCATAAGAGAACGAAAATCGGCGTCCGATGGAAGATGCCATCCATCCGGACAAGCCTTGAGTGCTGTCTTCCAGTCGTATAATAAGCCATAGGCGGCAATATTGTCTTTATTATTATCAAAGCTATAAACCGCTTCTCCCTTTAACTGAAATTTTAGGTTCTCCGCCATCCATATAGTCCCTCCTGCCTTGATGGTTCTGTATGTATTCCCATCACGGGAATCAGTGAATTTATCCTGAGCCGACAGGTTCAGTGTAAGTGCTGTTATAAAAAGAGCTGCAAATATCTTTCTCATTTCTATAGATTTTCAAATTATTTAAAAAGCCCCCGCAAAAATAGTTATTGTTGATAAATATAACTTCTTAAAAAAGAAAATATTGTTAACCTGTAATCGAAGCCCCGGGTTATGAAGGCTAAGTATAAGTATAATACAGGAATCAGGGAAAATATCCTACAAATTTTTATAATTTAGCATTATAAAATATCCCTGCCTGAATTTAAGGTATGGTTTTTGTATTTATTCGGGGTAATAATAACTTATTTCAAATTCTTTGAGCTATGAAATCAATATTCCTGTGTCTGCTAATTTTTCTGATTTTATCATTTAATTCTTTCGGCCAGGAGAACTTTAAAGTCATTAAGGTGAATGGCACGATAGTTTTGAAGACGAAAGGCGTTTCGCTTGAAACCGGAACTGTTTTCAACGAAAAGGAGGATCTGCTTTTTAGAACTGATGACGCCAGTGCAGCGGTTATAAATCCCCAGAAAGGGAGGCTTATCATAACAAGCAAAAATCACAACCTTGCTTCCGCCAGCTCGAACTATCTTCCTGCAATGTACAACATCAGCACACGGGGGGCTTTTGAAAATCCGGAGAAACTGCCGGATATTTTTTCAGGCAAATATGTGATCCTCGACAGGCAGCAGCTGGTAATCGACAGGGCAGCTTATCCAATGGATAAAGATCATTTTTTCTTCCTCAGGTATATATATAAAGGTGAAGAGATCAACAAAAAACTTGATTATTCGGGTGACACACTCATAATTGACAAAAAAGGATTATATACTGTCGATGGACAACCGATCCCAAGCCCTGATAATACATTAATCAAATTGTTTTACAGAAACGGATCTGAATCAATGTTGCTCAGTGAATTCAACCTCATATTTCCTGATACGAAGCAACTTGGAGAAGAGGTTAAGGTCATTCTTGAATCAATGTCGAATCGTTCACCATCACAAAAAATTGCGGAAGTAAAAAGTTATATCAGCGACCAGTACGGTAAAATCGACCAGGAGAATCTTCTTTCCTGGCTTGATAAATCCTTCAAACTGAAAATCAAGTAGCTCAGGGAAATTTATCTTCCTGTTGCTTCAGGGTAGTCATCTACTTTTATATCTTTACATTAAGTTACCATAAATTAATGCTATCCTGAGGGCTATGAAATATCTTCCGGAAATTTTTATTATTTCTGTCTTTCTTGGGCAGACAGTATTGGCCCAGGAGGTTATTTATCCTGTAACAAATTATACCACAAAAGATTACGGAAGGGAATTCAACCCCACTAATTGGTGCGTAACACAGGATAAAAGCGGATTGATATATGCCGCAAACGGTTTTAAGCTGCTGGAATTTGACGGCAGAACCTGGAACTCCTGCCCTATAAATAAAGAGGCATGGATATTATCCCTTGCTTCTGATTCTTGCGGAATAATATATGCCGGCTCTCAAAATGAATTCGGATATTTTGCACCTGACAGGATTAATGGATTAAAATATTTTTCCCTTTCAGATTCCCTTAAAGGTGACGCCAGAAATTTTTCCAATATCAGGAATATTGAAATCTGTTCTCAGGGTGTCATTTTTCAGGCTGAAGAAAAGCTATTTATTTACAAAAACCGGAAAATAAGGGTAGTGAATTCCGAGACCTCATTTCATACCACATTTGTTGTCAATGATATCCTTTATGCCAGACAGAGGGAAATTGGCCTTACTGAATTTAAAAACGAGAGGTTTAAGTTAATTCCGGGAGGTGAAATATTCAAATCTACGGGCATTTTCTTTATGGTCCCATTCGATGAAGGCGGTAGAAAAATCCTTATTGGCACCAGGGAAAAGGGTATATTGCTTTACGATCCCGCTGCAGATATTAAGTTCCGCCCATTTCCCGTCAGTGATAAAAATCTGATAGATAATTCTTTGATCACTGGCGGCATCCGGTTAAAAAATGGCAACATTGCAATCAGCACATTATCGGGGGGTGTTATTATTATTGACCATGAAGGAAATATTTCTGCCAAAATTGACAAAATTTCAGGTATTGCCGATAATGATGTCAAGCAGGTCATCACCGACAGGGATCAGAATTTATGGCTGGCGCTCAACAATGGGATCAGTACTGTCGAATACATTTCGCCCCTGTCTTATTATTCTGAGAAATCAGGCATTGAAGGTTCTGTGAGCAGTATTATCAGGTACAACGGATTGCTGTATGCCGGGACTTCAGCCGGACTTTTCGTACAGGCAAAAGCCGGAACGCACGGTAAAGACTTTTATCCGGTTCCGGAGATTAAGTCGCAAGTGTGGTGTCTGATTAATGCAGGAGAAATAATGGTGGCAGGAACTGATGAGGGAACATATAAGATAAAAGGCAACATAATTGAAAAATTCGGCAATGAAAACACATTCAGCCTTTATTACTCCCCCGGTCTGAAACTTCTTTTTTCAGGGGGTTCGAAGGGACTGGCAGTTTATCGAACAGACGGATCGTTCAGGAAAACTCAAATGGCCGGGGATGTTCTATCCGATATTATCTCTTTAACTGGAGAAGATTTTAACAATCCTGACTCATGTGTTGTCTGGATAGGAACACGTAATGAGGGTACCATAAGGATTTCCTTCAATAAAAATTATAACCATGCCATTGACCGATACAGTATTGCGGAAGGCCTCCCCTCAGGTACAATATTCCCTTTTTACAGAGAAGGAGAAATTCTTTTCGGATCCAGTGTAGGATTGTACAGTTTTGTAAACGAAAAAACTGTCAGGGAATCACTGCCTGATTCGCTGAAAAATAAGCCCGAATGGTTTAAGGGATATTTCACCCCCTTTCACTTTGTCACAGACTCAATCGGGAAATCAGTTTCATCATTTCTTGATACGCCATCGAGAACATGGGTCTGTGCAGGTAATAAGATAGCTTATATTGACAAGAATAACCATGATCTGCTTGTAAGCAAACCTTTTATGGCTATTGATGCCAGTAAGGTGAATACATTATACCAGGATGCAGACAGGATTTGCTGGTTCGGCACATCGGAAGGTCTTATACGATATGAAATTATAAACTCCAGGGATTATTCTGCCGGATTCCCGGTTCTGATGAGGAAAGTGGTAATCACCCGTTCCGATTCAGTACTGTTTTCCGGCAGGTACTATGTCTCGGACACTACTGGTTTCAGAATCGTCTCCGAACAACCCCAGTCGTTTAAACCAGCAATCAAGTTTGTCGATAACTCATTGCGCTTCGATTTCTCGGCATCGTTCTATGAACATACTGACAAAATGATGTTTTCTTGCAGGCTTGAGGGATTTGATCCAGGTTGGAAGAACTGGGAGCACAAATATTACCAGGAGTATACCAACCTGCATGAGGGAAGCTATGTTTTCCATGTAAAAGCAAGAAATGTTTACGGCCAGGTAAGCAATGAGGCTCAATACAGCTTTACTATTCTGCCCCCCTGGTACAGATCCGTATTTGCATTTATTCTTTATATAGCTGCATTGCTATTTCTTGTATGGCTGATAGTAAAGATCTACTCGGCGCGATTAAAACGGGAAAATATAGTACTTGAAGGAATAGTAAAGGAGAGAACTGCTGAAGTTGTCAGGCAGAGGGATGTTCTTGAATATCAGAAGAATGAGATTGAAGACAGCATCCGATATGCAAGCAGGATACAGAATGCAGTATTGCCTGCCAGTCAGGATTTTACTGATCTGGTTCCGGAAAGCTTTGTTTTCTTCAGACCACGTGATATTGTAAGCGGCGATTTTTATTGGGTAAGCAAGGTTGAGAACAAGCTTATAATATCAGCAGCAGACTGTACAGGTCATGGAGTTCCCGGGGCATTTATGAGCATGCTGGGAGTGGCCTTTCTTAATGAAATAGTAAATAAAGATCATATTGTAAAACCAGATATTATACTCGGAAAGCTCAGGGAGAAGGTAATTGAAGCTCTTCAGCAGCAGGGAATCTCAGGTGAAGCAAAAGACGGAATGGACATAGTCGTAATTTCCATTGACTTCATTGAAATGAAGCTGAATTATGCCGGTGCCTATAATCCTCTGTTGATGGTAAGGAATACACAATTATCAGAGATTGCAGCCGATAAAATGCCTATTGCCATTTATGAAAGAATGAGAGAATTTATCAATCACGAAATAAAAATTGAAAAGGGAGATCTGTTCTATTTCTTTTCCGACGGTTATGAAGACCAGTTTGGCGGACCTGAAGGAAAAAAGTTCAAGGGTAAGAAATTCAGGGAGCTCCTGGTTGAAATATCATCAAGGCCAATGAAGGAACAGAAGGAAATCATTGAAAGCACTTTTATAAAATGGAAGGGCGTTCAAGATCAGGTCGATGATGTAGTCATATTAGGAGTAAGAATCTGATAAGATTTGTGGCTGAAATCAGGATTACTGTTTTTCATTCTTAAACGGGTAATATATGAAAAGAAGATTCTTCGCTTCACTTCGTTCCGCTCAGAATGACAGGCCTAAGGATTCATGAGGTAGGGGGTGGTTGGTGGCTATGCCACCAACCACCCCCTTCGACTCTCCATCTCACAAAACGTCTGCCATTGCGAGCGATAGCGAGGAATCTCACAATTTTGGCCGGTCAATATTTATTATTTTTATTTCATGGATGAAGCTTTATTTAAATATGTAACTTTGGGCGCTCCGGCAAAAAATTAAATTATGGCAGCAAAAGATCCCATTAAACCTTATGGCGAGAAGCAAATTGCTTTTGATAAGCGCTACCTTGAAATGGCTCTTATCTGGGCCCGGAATTCGTATTGTGAACGGCGGCAGGTAGGCGCACTTATTGTAAAGGGGAAAATGATCATTTCCGACGGATATAACGGCACTCCTTCAGGATTTGAAAATATATGCGAGGACGAAAATAATGTAACCAAGCCATACGTGCTTCATGCCGAAGCAAACGCCATTACCAAGGTAGCCAAGTCAAACAACTCGAGCGAGGATTCAACTCTATATGTTACTACATCACCTTGCATGGAGTGTGCCAAGCTGATAATACAGTCAGGTATAAAAAGAGTTGTTTACTGCAACAGGTACAGGATAACTGACGGTCTTGACCTGCTGAAGCGCGCCGGCATAGAGCTGGTGTTTATTGATCCCGAAAATGACATTTATGAACAGGAATAACTCAGGCAGAAGTATCTTGCTTCCGCTGCTTCTGGCAGCAACTCTTGTGCTCGGAATAATGCTCGGCCTTTATCTTCCAAGACATAGCGACATTGCGCAGCATTCTGGCATCTGGTCAAGGAATGATAAGATCAACAATATTCTGAACCTGATAGAATCAAACTATGTGGATTCAGTAAACCGCAACGACCTTGTGGAAGCTGCAATTCCTGCCATTCTGAAGAAACTCGATCCTCATTCAGTTTATATTCCCGCACGCGATCTGGCCAGGGCAAACGAGCCATTGCAGGGAAATTTTGAGGGTATAGGCATTTCGTTCAATATGGCAACCGATACTATCCTGGTAATCAGCACTATCCCCGGAGGTCCTTCTGAAAAGCTTGGATTGCTTCCTGGCGATAAAATACTTTATGTGAATGACTCTCTTGTTGCCGGAAAAGGAATAAGCGACGAAAAAATAATGAGCATGCTCAAGGGTCCGAGAGGAACAGATGTGAAAGTAAGGATCCTCCGCAAGGGCCACAAGGAGCTTCTTTCATTTGATATTACCAGGGACAAAATTCCAATTTACAGTGTTGATGTGGCATACATGGTCAACAATAATACCGGGTATATCAAGATCAACAGCTTTGCGATGACAACTTTCGCTGAATTCATGCAGGGACTTAAAGAGCTGAAGTCCCAGGGAATGACAAAGCTGATAATTGATCTTCGTGGAAATTCCGGTGGCATAATGGAAGCTGCAATACAGATTGCTAACCAGTTCCTTAAAAAGGATCAGCTTATAGTCTATACAAAGGGAAGGACCCAGCCACGCAATGAAGCCAGGGCAACCGGCGACGGGGAATTTGAAACCGGCGACCTTGTAATACTTGTCGATGAATGGAGCGCATCGGCAAGCGAGATACTGGCAGGAGCGTTACAGGATAATGACCGGGGAACAATCATCGGAAGAAGATCATTTGGAAAAGGACTCGTACAGGAACCGGTTCAGTTTACCGACGGCTCTGGTATGAGACTGACAATCGCCCGTTATTATACTCCGACAGGCAGGTCGATTCAGAAACCGTATAAAGATGGTTTTGATGAGTATTATGAAGACCTGAGCACCCGCTATTCAAGACATGAATTTGAGAATTCCGACAGCATTCATTTTGACAAGCTGCTTAAATTCACAACACCTGGCGGAAAAATTGTCTACGGTGGCGGCGGAATAATGCCTGATAAATTCGTTCCTTATGACACTTTAGGATTCTCTCCTTATTTTCTTAAGGTCAGACCACTTATTTACCAGTTCGCACTGAACTACGCCGACAGACAAAGAGAATCGTTAAAAATATTCACTGACCCAAAAGAACTTGAAAAATACCTTGACAAACAGGGATTGCTAAATCAGTTTATTGATTTTACGGCTAAAAAATCGGTTAAAGCTGACCCCGAAGGGATTAAGATATCAGGTAATTCCATCAATATACAGCTGAAGGCATATATTGCCCGTAATATACTGGATAATAAGGGATTCTATCCTATCTGGGAACAACTTGATACTACTCTCAAATATGCGATAGAGTACCTGAAGAACTAATGGCGCACGTCTACCAGGAACTCCTGTGCTCTCCCTTCAGGTCTTTCTGACGAAATCGCCAAGGACATTCACCGAAAGATCTTCTTCCTCGATAAATCCGAGATGCCCTGAATTCTCCATGATTACTACCTGGGCATTGGAAGGCAATTCTACTTTATTCTGAATAACATCACAATTAATATAATTATCCATTCGTCCCAGGATCCACAGGCAGGGAACCGGGCCCATCTCCATCACTGAAATCCTCGATGGTCTTGCCATCATACCCTTAAGAACGGCAACTATTCCGTCAGCAGAAACCGAAGATGCTATTTTTTTAGATCTCTGGAGAGCAGAATAGAATTTCTTCAGGTTCGATGTAGCAAACATCCTTGATACATTATCGGGATACATCAGGTCTTTTTTGCCTGCAAGGACCAGATAGATCTCGCGCTTTCTTTTATCAAGCGCTTCAGGAGTATCGGCAAAAGGTTGCGAATGGAAAAGACAGTAGCCTGACAAGCTATCAGGAAACATCTCTGCAAAGGCAAGGGCAGCATATCCTCCAAGAGAATGCCCTGCCAGAAACACTTTTTTAATTCCGATACCGGCGAGAAGCTCTTTAATAATCTTCGCAATTAATTCCATTGAAGTCACTTCACCAAAAATATCTGACTTTCCGTGCCCGGGGATGTCAGGTATTATAACCCTGAATTCTTTTGACAGCTTACCGGCAAAACTTTCCCATATTTCAGAAGTCTCAAGGTACCCGTGCAGAAGCACAATCGTTTCACCCGAACCGATATCTTTGTAGAAGATCTTCCCGTCATTGAATCTAAAGAATTTTTCCATCTGTAATCCTTTGTTAACAGGAACAATAAATAATGAGTTAAATCATATCTTTTAATGATTTAACGGACTAATATAGTGCAATATGATTATTGATAATTCCTGAATTTAGTTTTAATTTTATAGAAACGATCAATAAGCTGAATTCCAACTAGTAAATATTTCATCCCAAATGAATAAAATTCTTTTTTCATCCTTATCGAAGAAGTTCGTCATGGCTCTGGCAGGTCTTTTTTTACTTCTTTTTCTGCCGGTACACCTGGTAATAAATCTGATGCTGCTGAAAGGCAACCCGGAGCCATTCAACAAGGCAGCTCATTTTATGGCAACTTTCCCGGTAATTAAAATTGTGGAGGTTGTTCTCCTGCTTGCAATTTTAATTCATATAACCTGGGGAATCCTGCTGCAGATTCAGAACTGGTTTGCCAGGCCTATCGGTTATGCTGGCGGAAATAAATCAGAAACTTCGTTTTTCTCCAGGTTTATGATCTGGACCGGCGCTTCGGTTTTGACTTTTCTTGTTCTTCATTTCTTCAACTTTTATTTCATAAAACTCGGAATTGTTCGGGGAAACCCTGAAGATTTTTACTCAGTCGCACATTCGCTCTTTAAAATACCTGCATACAACTATATTTACCTGACGTGCTTTGCATTGCTCGGGCTTCATCTTTACCATGCATTTTCGTCGGCTTTTCAAACCCTTGGGCTTAACCACAGGATATGGACTCCAGTTGTAAATGTCATTGCATGGGTTTATGCAATTGTATTACCGGCAGGATTTGCATTTATCTCATTGACACTCTGGCTTTTTAGATAGATTAACTCATTCAACATGGGAAAACTCATTTCAAAGATACCCGATGGTCCTCTTGCTGAAAAGTGGACCAGGTACAAGGCTTCAGTTAAACTTGTTAACCCGGCAAACAAAAAGAAAATAGAGATTATTGTCGTCGGAACAGGTCTTTCAGGGGCAGGAGCTGCTTCAGCTCTGGGCGAGCTTGGATATAGCGTGAAGAATTTCTGTTACCAGGATTCTCCGCGCAGGGCTCACTCTGTAGCTGCACAGGGAGGAATAAATGCCGCAAAGAATTACCAGAACGACGGTGATTCGACTTTCCGGCTCTTTTATGATATGATAAAAGGGGGTGACTACCGTGCACGTGAAGCCAATGTATACAGGGCGGCCGAGGTGAGCAACCAGGTGATCGATCATTTTACTGCCCTTGGTGTTCCGTTTGCCCGCGACTATGGAGGGACACTCGACACACGCTCTTTTGGAGGCGTACAGGTGTCAAGGACCTTCTACGCCAAGGGACAGACCGGACAACAGTGCCTTCTCGGCTGTTATTCATCGCTGAACAGGCAGATCAAAAAAGGAAATGTAAAAATGTTCCCCCGCCGGGAGATGCTTGACCTTGTTGTGATCGACGGCCGGGCACGCGGAATAATAACTCGCAACCTTATTACCGGAGAAATTGAACGACACGGAGCACATGCCGTGGTTCTTGCTACAGGGGGTTATGGTACAATATATTATCTCTCGACTCTTGCAGTCAATTCAAACGCATCGGCAGCTTGGAAAGCTCACAGGAAGGGAGCGTTTTTTGCAAACCCCAGCTTTGTCCAGATCCATCCTACAAGCGTTCCGCAGCTCAATGAATTCCAGTCGAAGCTGACACTCATGTCAGAGTCGCTCAGGAATGACGGCAGGATATGGGTCCCAAAAACAAAGGGCGACAAACGTCCTGCAAACGACATCCCGGAGGAGGAGAGAGATTATTACCTGGAAAGAAGATATCCCGCATTTGGAAACCTGGTTCCAAGGGACGTAGCTTCTCGCGCAGCAAAAGAAAGATGCGATGCGGGCTATGGCGTTGGCGAATCAGGACTGGCAGTGAATCTCGACTTCAGGGATGCAATTAACAAGCAAGGGAAGAAAGCCATTGAAAATAAATATGGAAACCTTTTCGATATGTACAAGACAATCACAGGGATAGATTCATATGACGAACCTATGCGCATATACCCGGCAGGTCATTATACCATGGGAGGCTTATGGGTTGACTATGAACTGATGACTACCATTCCAGGATTATATGCTATCGGCGAGTCTAACTTTTCCGACCATGGAGCAAACCGCCTTGGGGCCAGCTCCCTGATGCAGGCTGCAGGCGATGGTTACTTTATCCTTCCGAATACGATAAGCAATTACCTTGCCGACCAGATAAGCGTTGCAAAAATTGCGACCGACAAACCGGAATTTGAAGAAGCAGAAAAAGCTGCAAAGGAGAGAATCAATAAGCTTATGTCAATAAAAGGAAAACATACAGCTTCATCTTTCCACAAGCGCCTGGGCAAGATAATGTGGGACTATGTCGGGATGTCACGAAATGAAACAGGGTTGAAAAAAGCCCTTGAACTGGTAAGGGAGCTGAAGGATGAATTCTGGAAAGACCTTAACATCTCCGGAAGCGCTGCTGACCTTAATATGGAACTGGAAAAGGCAGGAAGAGTGGCTGACTATTTCGACCTCGCACAACTTCTCATTACCGATGCCCTTGGCAGGAAGGAATCTTGCGGAGCTCATTTCAGGGAAGAGTACCAGACACCAGATGGCGAGGCGCTGCGCAATGATGATGAATTTGCATATGTCGCCGCCTGGGAATATGCAGGTGAAGGCAAGCCTCACATTCTCCATAAAGAAGAGTTGAAATTCGAATATGTTGAGATGAAGGTGAGAAGCTATAAATAAAGGTGCAAGGGTACAACGGTGCAAAGGCACAGAGGTGAAAAGATTGCATGATTAAAATATAATCTTGAAAATAATAATATTATGAACCTCACATTAAAGATATGGCGGCAGAAAAATGCCGGGGCAAAAGGAAATTTCGCAACATACAGAATGGAGGATGTATCACCCGAAATGTCTTTTCTCGAGATGCTTGACGCACTTAATAAAAAGCTGGTCGAGGAAGATAAGGAACCCGTGGCATTCGATCACGATTGCCGTGAAGGGATATGCGGCTCATGCGGAATGTATATCAATGGCCATCCTCATGGCCCGGTCCCTGCAGTTACAACTTGTCTCTTGTCTATGAGATATTTCAGTGACGGCGACACATTATGGGTTGAGCCATGGAGGGCAAAACCATTCCCGGTAATCAAAGACCTTATTGTCGACAGGAGCGCATTCGACAAGATACAGATTGCAGGTGGTTTCATTTCCATAAATGCAGGTGCCGCACCTGAATCAAACTCGATTCTGGCTCAAAAAAAGAACGCTGATTCGGCATTTGATTCATCAATCTGTATCGGCTGCGGAGCCTGTGTTGCTGCATGTAAGAATGCTTCAGCCATGCTGTTTGTTTCGGCTAAGATCTCGCAGTTTGCATTGCTTCCGCAGGGACGGATTGAAGCAAAGGAAAGAGTCCGTGCAATGGTAGAAAAGATGGATGAGCTTGGCTTTGGAAACTGTTCAAATACTGGTGCCTGCGAAGCTGAATGTCCCAAGGAAATAAAGTTGACTAATATAGCCAGGCTCAACCGAGAGTATTATAAAGCTTATTGACGGGGAACTGAAATAAGTTCCATCTTGCCTATATCCAGGGCCGAAAGGAAGCCATAACCCGGCTCCTTCTCATAAACGCATCCCGTATCAATAGGGATGACATCCGATTTATCATTTATCAGCATCTTCACATAATCGACTAATTTAGGACGATGTCCGTGAATAATAATTTTGCCCTTCAACAAAGGATTTAAATACAAATTGTTGCATTCCCAAATCATCGATTCGAAATCTGAAAACGGATCGCCGATGAAGTCGTTAAAACCTGCATGAACAAACAAAATATTTCCTATCTCCTTGTAATATTCAAGCGAACCGAAAAAATCAAGATATTTTTTTCCTATCTGGCTCGCCTCGCTAATTCCAAAACTCTCAAGAGTAGTCGAACCCTTGTTTATCATCCAGAGGGCAAACATCCTTGGGTCTTGAATTGAATTAAGGAGCATTGCCTCATGGTTCCCTTTCAGCATCGTTAAATCAAAACCCTTCTCTTTAAGATCAATGATAAAATCGACAACCTCTTTGCTCTGGTCACCACGGTCGATATAATCACCTAAAAGAATTAGCCTGTCAGATTTCTTAAGGTTAATTTTTCTGATAACAAGATCATAAAATGTCCTGTAGCATCCGTGAATATCGCTTATTGCAAAAAGACGATTCATTTGAAAAAAGAACCGGTCAGGAACAAACTATTCCGATTTCTTTTATTGTTTTTGGAATTGGCCTGCCAAGCAGCTTATGTCCTTTTTCTGTTATCAGAACATTATCTTCTATTCTTATTCCGCCGATGGACATATAATCAGGGATCTTACTGTAATTAATGAACTGCTTGAATTTTCCCTCTGATTTCCAGAGATCTATAAGCTCAGGAATAAAATAGCAACCGGGTTCCACTGTGAATACATGCCCCGGTATATAGGGAAGAGCAAAGCGAAGGAATGCCAGTCCAAACTGATGGCTTCGTTTTATTACGTCAGTATATCCGACATAATTTTCACCCAGGGCTTCCATATCGTGAACATCGAGTCCCATCATATGCCCCAGTCCGTGAGGCATGAAAAGCGCCTGAGCGCCTTCAGCTACAGCCTCTTCCGTATCTCCTTTCATCAGTCCAAGCTCCTTCATGCCTTCGACAATTATCCTGCATGCCATGAAATGAAGGTCGCGGTTTGAAATGCCGGGTTTGGCAGCATTGATACATTCAGTATTCGCTTTCAGAACAATCTCGTAGATATCTTTCTGGAGAGGGCTGAATTTCCCTCCGACCGGTGTTGTCCTTGTAATGTCCGATGAATAGTGAAGGTTTGTTTCGGCGCCCGCATCTGTAACCATCATCTTCCCCTTTTTAAGTATGTTGCAATGTTTATGATTATGCAGAGTCTGTCCGTTAATGCTGAGAATGATCGGGAAGGATGTTCCTCCTCCCTTAGCAAATGCAATTCCTTCAATGGTTCCGAAAATATCCTGTTCACTGACACCCGGTTTGCACATCATCATAGCGGTAACGTGCATCTCATAGGCAATCTCAAGCGCTTTTTCGATCTCTTCTATTTCAACTTTCTCCTTGATTGATCTCATCGAGATAACTGCTTTTATAAGATCAGCAGATGCAAGCGTTTTCATCTGGCATGGATTCTCCTTCAGCAGGGAGCCCAGCGTCATTTTTGTCTCTCCCCTGTAAGGAGGAAGAAAATGGACTTTGCGTTTTTTAGCCATGGCATCCTTTAACATCCCTTCAAGCTTTGCAATTGGAAGAGTATCTGTTATTCCGCATTTAAGAGCAAGTTCGCTAATGGTAGGTTGAGGACCCATCCATATTATATCGTCCATGTCAGTATCGTTGCCGAATATCCGGTCCTTTCCGGAATCAAAATCCATAACTGCTGCAAGCCCTGGAATATCTAGTCCGAAGAAATAGAGGAAATCGCTATCCTGCCTGAAATGGTAAGTGTTATCGGGGTAATTCATTGGTGCCTCAACATTTCCTATAAATAGTGCGAGGCCTGATTTTATCTTCTTATGAAGCGCTTCCCTTCTCTTGATATAAACATCATTTTTAAACATAATTCTCTGTTTTAAATTATCGATTTGGATACTATAAAGGTAGTATCCTTATACTTCTGAACAAGTAAAATCCTAATATAAATACACCAGTCGCCTGACCAGTACCCGAAACAATTCAAGCTTTGTCATATATAAAATTATATGAAAGTTTTATTAACAGGCTATAACCGTTAATAGTACTTATGAACTTTATAATAATCAGCACAATTATTATGCGAATAGTATTGGTTATAAACAAAATAATATTATATTCGCTGGACTTATTAACAAATTATTAACATCCCCGATAAAATGCCTTACCGCCGATTACCCAACACCGATTCTGCCCGGATGAAAGCCTTGAAGAGTGCATTGGATAAAGGACAGGAGTTGCCCCCGCACCAAATGTCATATTCACCAAAAATTCTAATCCGTCTCAGACAGTTCCTTCCTCTTTTCGAACATTCAATCCAGCTTCAAAGACAATCAATTGCATCACAAACCAAGAGAAGCAAAGATTATAATGAGGCGGTCAGAAAAGCACGTATGTATCTCACTCATTTTATAAGGGTAATGAATATGGCAGTATTGCGGGGTGATCTGCCTGCAGAGGCAAGGGCATATTTCGGACTTGCAACAAATGAATCTGTTGTTCCATCGCTCAGTACTGATAATGAGCTGGTAAGCTGGGGAAAAAGGGTAATCGAAGGTGAAGAGTTCAGAATTAAAAAAGGCGGAAGTCCGATAACGAACCCTACCATAGCAGTAGTTAAAGTGAGGTACGAAAAATTCATAGAAGCATATAATTTACATAAAAGCCTCATCAAAAAAACACTCGATTATGCTGAAAGGACAAGTGATATGAGAAAGGAGGCTGATGATTTAATCCTCCAGATTTGGAATGAGGTTGAAGGAAAACACATCTCGTTACCTGAAGATGTCAGGAAAAAAGAAAGTGAAGATTACGGCCTGGTATATTTTTACAGGAAAAGTGAGCTTAAAAATTCAGGTTCAGCTGAGATGCAGAGCTTCATCATGCAATAGGTTCCGAAATCTGATCATTGTACAGTTTCATTAAAAATCTCCATTTTGACTATTGGAAACATATCGCTTGGTGAGCGACCTCTCTTTCTTGCTCCAATGGAAGATATCACTGATCCTTCTTTCCGGTGGATCTGCAAGACCAACGGGGCTGACTTCATGTATACAGAATTCATCTCCTCTGACGGCCTTATAAGGGATGGCGAAAAAAGCGTAAAGAAGCTTGACATTTTTGATTTCGAGAGGCCCATTGGCATTCAGCTTTATGGACATCTTATCGATGCAATGGTTGAAGCAGCGCTCATAGCTGAAGAGGCAAAGCCTGAACTGATTGACATCAATTTCGGATGCCCTGTAAGGAAAATTGCAAATAGAGGTGCTGGTGCCGGCATGCTACAGAATATTCCCCTTATGATTGAAATGACTTCGGCAATTGTCAAGGCTGTAAAGCTTCCTGTAACGGTTAAAACCAGGCTCGGCTGGGATGATGAGAGTAAAATAATTGTATCCGTTGCAGAACAATTGCAGGATACTGGCATAAGCGCCATAACAATTCACGGAAGGACGCGCACCCAGCTATATAAAGGCACCGCAGACTGGACCCTTATCGGGGAAGTAAAAAATAATCCAAGGATTAAGATCCCAGTCATCGGCAATGGAGATATTGACTCACCAATCAAAGCCAGGGAAATGTTTGACAGGTATGGTGTTGATGGCATTATGATAGGAAGAGCATCAGTTGGCAGGCCATGGATATTCAGGGATACCAGACATTACCTTGATACAGGTGAATTACTGCCAGAGCCCACAGTAAGCGAAAAGACCGATCTCGCTCTTCTTCATCTTGAAAAATCGCTTGAATATAAGGAAGGCAGACGTGCAATTTATGAGATGCGCAGGCATCTTTCAAATTACTTTAAAGGCCTTCCTCATTTTAAGGAGACTCGTCTTAAGCTGCTGACCACTCTGGAGGTCGAGGAAATAAAATCAATTCTCTCAGAAATAAAGGAATCGTGGGGCAATTTCAGGAGTGAAGAAAAAACATCGGTTTATGGGACCTGAATAATTTCGTTCCTGTTAATTCTTCCAAAGATTTCAGAAAAATTATTCCATCTAAATATCTTGTCCATTACTACAACGATCAGGACTCCCATAAGTATCATTGTCAATAATTCTAACCAGGGATAAATATTATGCTGTACTAATAAGGCGTTTGTCTGAAGGGCAGATGAATCATTTGTCACCATTATACAGAGGAAGGCATTATTCGCCGCATGTGCTCCGATGGCAGCCTCTATTCCGTCATCCAGAATGGTCATAATTCCGAAAATGAGTCCGAAAAGAACATATTGAGGAAGCATTGTCCAGAATCCAAATGCCTTTACTTCAGGGTTCATTCCATGCATCAGCCCGAACAGGACAGAAGTCATTATAAGCGGGAAGAAACGGTTCCTGAGAAGAACGGTAAATCCCTGCATCAGGTACCCTCTGAAGAGAATTTCCTCAAAAGCTGCCTGGAAGGGAATAAGCAACAATGAAATCAGGATAAGGGGAATCAGGGTCGCACTTTTGTTGTTCAGTGAAAAATTCGAAGGGTCTGCCTTAAGGTAACCGAACAGGTAAATTGCTGACATAATCATCCATATCAGGGCTGAGATAAAAAACCTATTCCAGCGGAATGAATCTGTTCCGTTAATTACTTTTTTCAGGGACCTCCCATTCAGGGGTTTTACAAGAAGAATAAACGCAAAAAGAGCGATGATGAAAGGAAAGAGCATCATCAGAAGTCCCACGTTGGAGCTTACGCCGAGAACAGTAAGATCATTCGGGTTCTCAGCAAACCTGGAAACCACTGTAGGATCTGAAGCCGAACTCAGACCCAGGCTGATAAATAAGGGGATAGAACCCACAGTATTTGAGGCAACCAATACAGCCAGGATCATTAAGAGATACCTCCATAGAGCATTCTTCCCGGAAAACGAAGATTCAAGATGATTCATGCATTATTTTTTTCAGAATTCTGACACTGCATTTTTCGGGTAGTCAATTGAATAGTGAAGGCCAATGCTTTCTGTCCTGGCAGTTGCATGCTTTATTATAATATATCCCACATTGATCAGATTCCTTACTTCGCATATCTTCTTTGAGATGAGCGATTGCTTATAGAGACTTTCCGTCTCCTGGTAAAGTATTTCGAGACGCACCATGGCCCTCTCAAGACGAAGGTTTGACCGTACAATACCCACATAATTGCTCATTATCATTTGCACTTCCTTGATACTCTGTGTGATGAGCACCATTTCCTCGAGATGGGTTGTTCCCTTATAATCCCATAAGGGTATATTTTCCTCAAATGTGAGCTCCCCTATTCTTTTGCCGGAGTGCATTGCAGCCCTGTGGGCATATACAGCCGCTTCAAGGAGAGAATTGGAAGCCAGCCTGTTAGCCCCGTGCAAACCAGTAGAGGATGCTTCGCCAAGCGAATAAAGCCTATCTATGCTGCTCTGACCATCCATATCAACTTTAATCCCTCCGCATGAGTAGTGCTGGGCAGGCACAACCGGTATCATGTCTTTAGTAATATCAATGCCCTTGGCAAGACAATGTTCATATACATTTGGAAATTGATCTTTCAATCCTTCCGGGTCAAGGTGAGTGCAGTCAAGCCATACATGGTCATCACCCCACATCTTCATTTCACTGTCAATAGCCCTGGCAACTATGTCTCTCGGCGCCAGAGATTCACGGCTGTCGTACCTCTTCATGAATTTTTCACCTGCTATGTTCTTAAGAACCGCTCCATAACCTCTGAGAGCTTCAGTAATCAGAAATGAAGGTCTGGTATTTGGATCGTAGAGTGACGTTGGATGGAATTGTATGAACTCCATGTTTTCTATTGTTCCTTTTGCCCTGTAAACCATCGCTATGCCATCGCCTGTCGCAATCTCCGGATTGGTGGTGGTGAGATAAACATTTCCCACTCCTCCGGTTGCAACGATAGTCACTTTTGAAAGAAATGTAATAACCTTCTTGTTTTTAAGATCTGCAATGTACGCCCCGTAGCATTTAATGCCGGGATAATTGTGCTTCACTACCTCTCCCAGGTGATGTTGAGTAAGTATCTCGATGGCAAAATGGTGTTCAAATATTTCGATGTTGGGATCCTTTTTTACCCGTGCTATAAGAGTATTTTCTATGGCTTCGCCCGTCTTGTCCTTATGATGAAGAATCCTGTACTCAGAATGCCCGCCTTCCCTGTGAAGATCAAAAGTTCCATCTTCTTTTTTGTCAAAAGGAACGCCAAGCCCGATAAGGTCCTTAATCCTGGCGGGAGCTTCACTTACCACCATCCGTACGACCTCTTCATTACAGCAGCCGGCACCTGCGATCAGTGTGTCATGAATATGTTTTTCAAAATTATCAGGTTCACTGAATACGGCAGCAATACCACCTTGAGCAAATCTTGTATTTGTATCTTCAAGATTTGCCTTTGTTACAATGCTAACTTTCCCGAATTTTGAAGCCTTCAGCGCAAATGAAAGTCCGGCGATACCTGATCCCAATACAAGAAAATCCGTTCTTTTTTTCATTGGATATATCGTAAAGAAGAAGGTAAATATACAAATAGATTTAATGGTTTTTACCCCCTCTTCCTTTTCAGCCAGAAATCCATGTTCTCACCCCTAAAACCCTTCTCTACTTCGTAAAGAGGGGACTTAGAATGCTGTATATATGATCATTCCCCCTCTTTGCGCAAACTGAGAGGAAGAAAAGAAGGGGGTGAGTTCGTGAGATGCGCGAAGGGGTATTGAGTTTAAACCACGTTGTAAAAGCAAAGTTTTTAAGTTACTTTTGCCTTCCGGTTAAATAAACAAAAACAATTATGGCTCAGGAAGATGTTTTTAAAAAGCTGGTTGCGCACTGCAAGGAATATGGATATGTTTTCCCTTCAAGTGAAATTTACGACGGGTTAAGTGCGGTTTATGATTATGGCCAGTATGGAGTTGAGCTGAAAAACAATATTAAAAAGTACTGGTGGGACAGCATGGTGCTTCTCCATGACAATATTGTCGGCCTCGATTCAGCAATCTTCATGCACCCTACAATCTGGAAGGCTTCGGGACACGTTGATGCTTTCAATGATCCTTTAATTGACAACAAGGATTCCAAAAAAAGATACCGCGCCGATGTTCTGATTGAAGAGCATATGGCCAAATTTGAAGAAAAGATCAATAAGGAAATTGAGAAGGCCATGGAAAGGTTCGGCGATGCATTCGATGAAAAGAAATTCAGGGAGACAAACCAGAGGGTGCTTGCAAACCAGGAAAAGCTCGATGAAATAAATGCCCGCTTTTCGAAGGCCATGAATGCAACAGATCTTCAGGAACTGAGACAGATAATCATTGATAACGAGATTGTGTGTCCAATTTCCGGCACCCGTAACTGGACAGAGGTGAAGCAGTTCAACCTTATGTTTTCCACTGAATTTGGATCGACAGCAGAAGGTTCAAGCAAAATCTACCTGCGCCCTGAAACAGCCCAGGGAATCTTTGTCAATTTCCTGAATGTTCAGAAGACCGGGAGGATGAAGATTCCATTCGGCATTGCCCAGATAGGAAAAGCTTTCCGCAACGAGATAGTTGCCCGGCAGTTTATTTTCAGGATGAGGGAGTTTGAGCAAATGGAGATGCAGTTCTTCGTTCAGCCCGGCAGCGAACTCGATTGGTTCCGTCACTGGAAGGAAATAAGAATGAAGTGGCACACGGCACTTGGTTTCGGAGATGAGAATTACAGGTTCCATGATCACGTCAAGCTTGCTCATTATGCAAATGCCGCAACAGATATTGAATACAAGTTCCCATTCGGGTTCAAGGAGGTTGAAGGGATACATTCCAGAACCGATTTTGACCTGAAGCAGCATCAGCAGTATAGTGGTAAAAAAATGCAGTATTTTGATCCCGAAAGAGGAGAATCCTATATTCCATATGTCATCGAAACATCTATCGGAGTTGACAGAATGTTTCTCCAGGTAATCTCTGCAGCCTATCTTGAAGAAGAACTTAAGAAAGAAGACGGAAGTTCCGATACAAGGGTTGTACTGAGGCTGCCCTCATTCCTCGCACCTGTAAAGCTTGCCGTAATGCCTCTCGTTAAAAAGGACGGATTGCCGGAGATTGCCGAAAAGATCGTCCACGACCTGAAGTTTGACTTTAACTGCCAGTATGACGACAAGGATTCCATTGGCAGACGTTACAGGAGGCAGGATGCTATCGGGACGCCATATTGCATAACCATTGATCACCAGACCATCGATGATAATACCGTTACGATAAGATACCGCGATACAATGCTCCAGGAGCGGGTAGGCATTACCGGATTAAAAGACATTATTTTCGAAAAAGTCAGCATCGCTACACTGTTGAAAAAGCTTTAAATGAAGAGAGTCCTTATCATCACTTATTACTGGCCGCCAAGCGGTGGTGCCGGTGTACAGAGATGGCTTAAGTTTTCGAAGTATCTTCCTCAGTTTGGCTGGGATCCTGTTATTCTGACCGTTGATCCCGGGTTTGCTTCCTATCCGGCTATTGATCATTCACTTGAATTGGAAATCCCCTCAGAATTAAATGTTTACAAAACAAAAGCTACAGACTGGTTCAGGATTTATGGAAAATCCAGGGTCCCGTCAGCAGGCTTCGCAAAGAACAATGACGATACATTCAGGGGAAAAGTATCCCGGTTTATAAGGGGAAATTTCTTTATACCGGACCCCCGGAGAGGCTGGAATAAATTTGCTTTCAGAAAAGCATGCGAAATAATTGAAAAGGAAAATATCCGTCACATTATAACAACAAGCCCACCTCATTCCACACAGCTTATCGGGCTAAAGCTTAAAAAGAAATTCCCCTCTCTGAATTGGATAGCTGATCTGAGAGACCCCTGGACAAACATATATTACTACGGAAAATTCTATCCTTCCTTTCTTTCACGAAAGCTGGACAGGCATTATGAAATGTCGGTCCTGAAAAAATCTGATGAGATAATTACTGTCGGCAAAACATTAAAGAATTCCTTTTCATCAGCTGGCAAGATCAACGAAAACAAAATAACTGTCATTACAAATGGTTTTGATGAATCTGATTATAACCAGGCTATTCTTTCCAATCCTGCTATATTTACAATAACATATGCCGGAACAATATCAGAATCATATCCTGTTAGCGGGCTTATCGGGGCGCTTAGAAATCTTCATGAGAAGAAGCCTGATTTTAAAATCCGTTTCACCGGTGAATTTTCTGCAAATATCAAAAGCCTGATAACTGATGCAATACCAGGCTCATGCGTGGAATTCACTCCATACCTGGAACATGGAAAGGCCATTCAATCAATCATGAATTCTTCCGTCGTTGTGCTTATCATACCCGATCATAATAGCAATAAAGGAATTCTTACAGGAAAACTTTTTGAATACCTTGCCACCGGTGTGCCGATATTATGTCTCGGCCCTGCTGATGGCGATGCAGCAGAAATAATCTCAAAAGCAAAAGCAGGAGCAACCTTCGGATATAATGACATTAAGGGAATATCGGAATTTCTGAACAATGTCCCAGATAATGTTTTTACCCCTGATAAAGAGTATATTAAGGGATTTTCGAGAGTTAACCTGACCGGGGAGATAATCCCATTGCTTGACAAGCAAGCAATCCATTGATGCAATAATACCTGCTACTGTTTTTTCAAAACCGTGCGAAATCCATCTTTTAATTGCGTTCCCCTCATTTCTATATTGGTAATACCTATGTTTTTCTGTACTATGGAACAGGGCAGAGGCGAATTCCAGCAATAAGTGCAGTCGACAGGTATATTGACAATGAAGTTATTAACCTCAGTCTGCTCATAGGGCGCTTCCCTGAAACTGGCAGGAAAGAATGCGCACTGCTTTAATCCCATAAAATTAAGCGTGAATAAAAACAAAACGGAGATAAGCACCAGTAATATGGATGCTGTTCCTGGCAAGACTTTGTACATTTTCACCTTTAATCTGCCAAAGTAGGTTGAGGCAGATAATTTTTCTGAAATAGAATAAAAAATTATTGAGCATGTGATAAGAACATAGAATAAAAGGAATGCATAAATGAATCTGAAATTAGGGGCAGAAACAAACCAGAAAAGAATAGCGAAAAAACAAATTGTGACTATTTTCAGCTCGTTGCCGAAACGTTTCCGCATGTCACATGAAAGAAAAGACAAACCCGCAATTAGTGCCGGTGAAATAAGTATATAACCGGATAAAAATTTAAACCCTGTTGAAAGATGTGCAAACCAGATAGGAAACCAATCTGAAAATGGCCTAGTCAGCCAGTCACCTGCCTGGGCATGCGAAGAGATCACTGATTTCATCTCGTTAACATATTGCACCGGTATCTTCCAGTCGGGATTAAATATATCAATTGAAGCATAAGGATAGACCAGATATCCGGACAGAATATAATTGCGGATAAAGTACGGAACGAAAACCAGCACTGCGATGAGTGAAATGAGTAATAATTTTTTCATCCAAGAATGGCCGGATCCCACCATGAATAAAACGGTAACCAGAGCAACCGGGAAGGCAGTTAATTTAACTGTGATCATAAAAAATGCCATAACCAATACAGGGATCCAGTATAACTTATTCCCATTTTCACCAGTGATTTTTTCGAGGTAGATTATGAAGATAATCCATATCCCTGCCAATGAAAAAACATCAGGAGTCGGTGAGGATGCCGACTTCAGGTAGAATACCTGGAGAAGTATAAATAATCCTGCATACAAAAATGCCCGCCATACATCATGAGTAAGTTTTTTGTTCACCAGAATTATGAGTGTGACAGAGAGCATTAATATGAGATAGCTGTTCAGAAGGTGGAAAAAATCAGGCTTCAGAAAAGAAAAGCTGAAGAGCGCCTCGGAAAGAAATGACTGATTATTGAAAGCGAATCGGCCATGCAGGTTGCCAAGTCCCGGGAGAACTTTAAAGCTGCTTATCCATTTAATATTCTGGATATGGTAGAGGCCGGTATCTGAAACAGAAGGAATTGATTGGGCAGCAATTAAAATCAGGGCTAAATAAATAAAAATCAATATTTTGAAAATCGAAGGC
>Ga0224523_1000257_pt1 | contig 32236 bp, 15 predicted proteins | sample CFST50metaG_FD_182732 | JGI IMG/M metagenome (GOLD analysis project Ga0224523, IMG submission 182732) | Peat soil microbial communities from Stordalen Mire, Sweden - C.F.S.T50 | ecosystem: Environmental > Terrestrial > Soil > Wetlands > Peat | place: Sweden: Norrbotten County, Stordalen Mire... | reverse complement strand
TGCCATAACAGATGTCTCCAAGGCCGATTCGCTCATAAAAGCGCAGGACATGGGCTTGCTTTGCATGAAATACCACTTGTCAAAACTCTACTATAAGTTGTTTTTAACTTTGCTCACGGATTCAGGTTTCTTTAAATGATTCAAAGGGTGTAAAAAAAGATGGAGAGTAAAAGTAAGTGATTGTGATCCCTCAACCGGAATTTTGCAAATGAAACTTGATCAACTTAAGCCCAATATAACCGTTAGGGGATCAATTTTCCCTGAGCCCATTCCGGTCATAGTTTCCCTACCTATGGGAGACTCAATCAAACTTATTGGAAAAGGATGCAAATCCGGTAAGGTTTATGAGCCAATCCTGAATGAAGAACAACTTGCAAAGCTCGAAGCAAGTCCTGAAAAGGAACCATTCACCGGTGATTCAAAACGATTCAGGCTCGGCATAGAGGCCATGCGGTTGGGGTTGGCATACGAATATGACCCGTATTTCTCCCTTTCAATAGCCCGCGTTGATCCGTTGCCCCACCAGCTTGAAGCCGTATATGACTATTTTCTAAAATTGCCGCGCATACGCTTTCTTTTAGCGGATGACCCCGGCGCCGGAAAAACAATCATGGCTGGGCTGCTTATAAAAGAACTTAAGATTCGCGGACTTATTAAAAGAATTCTCATTATAACGCCTGCCAGCCTGAGCTTTCAATGGCAGCGCGAAATGAAGGACAAGTTCCGGGAAAATTTTGAAGTCATTCGCAGCGATGTTCTTCGCGCAAACTATGGAAGCAATCCGTGGCAGGAAAAAAATCAGGTCGTCACGTCTATTTCGTGGGTCTCGCGAATGGACGACGCCCGTGAAAGTCTTCTTCGAAGCCATTGGGATTTGATTATTGTTGACGAAGCTCACAAGATGAGCGCATCGAGCCAGGATCATCAGACGCTGGCCTATCAACTCGGCAAAGCGCTCTCTTTGATGACTGATCATTTTTTGCTCATGACCGCCACGCCCCACAAAGGTGATGCTGAAAACTTCCGTCTTTTTCTTGAATTGCTCGACAAAGACGTTTACGGAGACATCAAGAGTCTTGAAGCGGCAATCGAACATCATGAAGCGCCTTTTTATTTACGCCGTGTTAAAGAAGCTTTGGTGACATTTCCTGATCCTGAAAACGGCAAAGGAAAGTTGCTGTTTACCAAAAGAAATGTTCAGACCACGGAATTTGAAATAGACCATGAAGAATACGACCTCTACGACGCCTTGACTCGGTATGTTGAAGACCAATCTATTAAAGCCTCGTCTGATGATTCCGCTCGCGGCCGGGCCTTGGGTTTTACAATGGCAATGTTGCAGCGCCGCTTTTCTTCCAGTATCTATGCGGTTCGAAGAAGTCTTGAGCGAATGAAGGACCGTCGGGAAAAGATTCTTGCCGATCCAAACGGCTACCGCCAGGAGATGATTTCAAAGAAATTACCGGAAGATTTTGATGATTTGCCTGAAGAAGAACGCCAGGAAATTGTTTCGGAATTAGAGGCTGTTGTTGCCTCGGTTGATCCTGTAGCGCTTAAAGAAGAAATTTTTGAGTTGAACCAATTGATCGGCCTTGCCTGTGGCTTAGAAAAAAGGGAAATCGAAACCAAACTTGTTCAACTTCGCAAGGTGCTTACCGAAAACAAATTATTCGACGACCCTAAAATGAAATTACTTATCTTTACGGAGCATAAAGACACGCTTGATTATCTTGTCGGTAAACTTCGCCAATGGGACCTAAAAGTTACCCAGATTCACGGCGGCATGAAAATCGGCGACCGGGACACGCCGGGAACACGTATTTACGCGGAGTATGAATTTAAAAATGATTGTCAGGTCCTTGTAGCCACCGAGGCGGCAGGTGAAGGCATCAACCTGCAATTCTGCTGGTTCATGATCAATTATGATATTCCCTGGAACCCCGTCCGCCTTGAACAGAGAATGGGGCGAATACACCGCTACGGCCAGGAAAAAGACTGTCTTATTTTTAACTTTGTATCAACCAATACCAGAGAAGGCCGGGTTTTACAAAAGCTGTTTGAACGGATCAAAAAAATTGAAGATGATCTTGATCCTCATCACACGGGAAAGATTTTCAATGTGCTTGGAGACGCTTTTCCAGCCAACATGCTCGAACGAATGGTCCGGGACATGTACGCCCATAATCAAACCGACAAGGCAATTCTTGACAGAATAATCGAAGAGACGGATTTAGAACGGTTCCGAAAAATTACTAACTCCACACTTGAAGGGCTTGCCAAAAGAGAACTTAATTTGTCCGCGATCGTCGGCCGGTCCGCCGAAGCGAAAGAACGCAGGCTTGTGCCAGAGGTTATCGAAGACTTCTTCAAAACGGCAGCTCCACTTACCGGCATTCAACTAAAAAGTTCTTCCGATAATAACCACGTCTATTCAGTGGGCCGGGTTCCACGGACCTTGTGGCATATCGGCGAACAATTGGAAGGACGATTCGGCAAACTGGCAAAGCAGTATAAAAACATTGTTTTCGATAAAAAGTTTCTTCCTGCCGACCCTACTCTTGAATGGGTAACGCCAGGGCATTCCTTATTTGAAAGTGTCCGCGAGGACATTTTAGAGCAGGTACAACCTGATATTCAAAACGGCAGTGTATTTTTCGATCTTCATAGCGGTAACCCTTACCGTTTAGATGTTTTTTCAGCCATTATCCTTGATGGAAGAAACAATATTCTCCATCATAGATTGTTTGTCGTGCAAACCGATATTGACAATTCAATGTCGATTCGACAGCCGACAATTTTTCTTGATCTTGCACTTGCGCCAATAGGACAGCATACGCCTTCCGATGATACTATGCCTGAAAATCAAGACGTTGAGCAAGCGCTTATTGAAAAGGCCCTTCAACCTTTTCTTTTTGAAGTGGCGGCGCAGCGCGAAAAAGAAATCGTAACCATTTCCCGTCATATGGAAATTAGCCTGAACGAATTAATCAACAGGCAGAATCTGCGTCATGCGGAACTTTTAAACGCCCAACAATCCGGGGACGGATCTCCTTTAACAGCCGCTAATATCAAGACCACCGAGGACAGGCTTTTTGAACTCAATGGCCGTCTTGAGCATCGCCGAGAGGAACTACAGCAGGAACTCAACTGCACCATGAGCGATATAAAACGGCATGGACGCGCATGGGTGCTTCCGCATCCGGATCGCGCTTCGCCATCAATTGCTCCAATGGTGCGAGACGAAGAAATTGAACGTTTTGCCGTTGAACAAGTAATTGAATATGAAAAAGCCCGTGGATGGACCGTTCAGAGTGTTGAGAAAGAAAACAGGGGTTTCGATTTGATTTCCCATCGAGCAAGCGTTGAAGACCCGCTTATCGCATCGGAAATACGGTTTATCGAAGTCAAGGGACGTGCCGGAATCGGCGAAGTAGCGCTCACAAGTAATGAATACAAAACCGCCGAGCGGCTACGGTCGGATTACTGGCTTTACGTGGTATATGATTGCGGAAGCAAGCCTGTTATTCATCCCATCAAAGATCCTGTTCGGATGAGTTGGGAAGCATTGGTAAAGATTGAGCATTATCATGTGAAAGCTCAAACGATTTTGGCAACGGAGCAAAGCCAATGAGCAGTCAAAAATTACGTATATTCATTAGCTCCGTTCAAAAGGAGCTCGAAAACGAGCGGCTCACCGTGCTAGCGCTGGTAACGACAGATTCTTTTTTACTTGCTCATTGCGATGCGGTCCTTTATGAACACGCTCCCGCGTCTCCTGAAAAGAGCGTTGAAGAATGCCTGAAACTTCTTGATACTTGCGATGTCTGTTTGTGCATCGTGGGAAAAGAATACGGCAGGCATGATAATGACACGATTTCAATAACCCATCGGGAATATCGCCAGGCAAAGCAGCACAACATTCCTTTATTGATTTTCATTAAAGGCGAAGGCGCGATCGCTCGCGATGAATCGACGCAAAAGTGGATAGAAGAAATCCGCACGGACGATTTTAAATACAAACGGTTCGGCAATATTTTAAATCTGCAACATGAAGTTCGGAATTCACTCTTAAAACTGCTGAAAGACCGTTTCGACATTTCTCCCACCGCCGATCAGGAAACGATTTCGGAACAGACGATTGAGGCCGTTTCGGCCTTTGAAACCCAGGCGATAAAAAGGCTTTCCTGGAAGCATCTTGATCATAATATCGCCAGACATATAGCAGCCAAATCCGAAGGAAACGATGAGGCGCATTTCTCCGTCAACCAATTGCTTGAAAGCATGATGATTCGCGGCCTGGTATGGGCCGACACCGATAGCGGAGAATACTTTGGCACGGCAGCCGGTATCGTGCTTCTTGGCAAAGATCCTTCGGCCGTTTTCCCACAGGTGCGTTTTCTGATGGACGCATATCGTGGCGTCGAACCCGATGGCAACCCGCTGGACCATGAAGACGTCCGCGGCCCAATGCCCGCGGCAATTGAGCGCGTGCTTGTGTTTATCGACCGCAATACCAGGCATCCCATGAAAATCGTCGGGCTTGATCGCGTGCGCCTGGACGAGTACCCTTCCGAAGCCCTTAGAGAAGCGCTTGTCAATGCAGCCGCCCACCGCAATTACGAAGACGCCGGTCGAAAAATAATGGTGGAAGTATTTCCCGACCGCATCGTAGTATCAAGCCCGGGTCTACCGCCGAAGCCTTTGACAATTAAAAAGCTTCTTGCCGGTCGCTATAAACCATGCTCCCGAAATCCCATCATTGCACAAAGCCTATCGTATTTTCATAGAATCGAAGAACGTGGCAGCGGATTCAAACGGATGCGGGCGTATATGATGGATCACGGTCTTGAAGAACCGATTTTGACGGAAGATACCGGATATTTTCAGGTTGTGTTCAAAGGACCGGGGAAGGATATAGGAAAATTGAAAGTCTCAGCCTCCTCGGTGAAAAAAATCATCCCGGAATTGATTGAGAAAAAACTAAATGATCGTCAGCGGAAAATTATCGCACGGGTTCTGCGCGAAGGAACTGTCAATACGTCCTGGGTAGTTGACACACTCAAGATAGCACGAGATACCGCACGTCGAGAGTTTAGTACTTTGGTGGAACTTGGAATTTTCAATACAGTTGGTGAAGGAAGATCAACTCGGTATGTTCTTAAGCAAAAGGAAAAAAACGACCGATAATCGACCGATAATCGACCGATATTTTTTATTAATCGACTGATTGTGTATTGTAATCTGTTTATAATTAATGTGTTATGAAAACAACTAAAAATGATCGGTAAAAGGATATCTTCCGATGGCGTCTTATTAAATTACGGAGGAACAGCAAAAAATGACAATCGAATCCGCATGTCCTGCTAAGGGCTAATTATGTCACTTTGGGAAAACATTCTGGAAAAACGTCAAGAAATCCAAGGACTTACTTGCAATCCGGTTATTGATTGTTTCGACAAAGAAGAATGCGATCAAATTGATTCCAACACACACGATGCTTTTGTTGCTATGAAAAAGAAAAACATAGTAGAAACTATTAAGGTTTTAAAAACAGACTTTTCTGACGAGTACTGCCGTGCTTTCCAGCAATATAATGAGGCAACTTATTATCTGATGTTTAAAAATAAAGGATATACCATATGTCCAGTGCCAGAGCAAGGAGACAGGAACCTTAAAACTCCCGATTATAAAATATCATATGGGGGAAATGACTTCTATTTGGAACTCAAAACATTATCTTTCTTCAACGGCTCACAAAACTATTATGAGGCACAAGATGGTGCTATGGCATCAGCAATTTCCATCGACGAACAATTGGCGCAAGGGAAAAGGGTCGCAATCAGTTCACATGAAATTGCACCTTATAAGAAACCTGGTGAAGGATATTGTGGGTCTTCGGTTAAGTATCTTGTAAAAATACTAATTGAAAAAATTACGCAGAATATAAAATCGGATCAATTTGCCATAGGCGATACGATACTTTTTATTGATATGAAACAATTGCTTTTAATGGGCTCAATTGAGCAAAATTTACTGCCATTTTATTTCGATGATCAATATGGAAGCATAGCCAGCAGCATGCTCTGGAATGTTTGTTTTGCCCATGCCGGAAGCATCGTTTTAAATCCGATTGAGTTCGAGGGGAAAGAAAGTGTAGGTGGCTATTTCGACAAGAATGGTATTTTAGTAGATAATCCATTCATCAAGGCAATTGTTTTCGGGTGTTATGAAAAACGTATGGAAAGACATCTGGTCGGTTTTGTTAGGCATCCCGGAGAAGATACTGTGGCTAACTTTGTAAATGAATCTTGTGCATATACAAATGATGATATGAATTCTATGGGGTACAAATATTTAAAAGATATAAGGAAGCATTAGTACATCAAGTACCTTACAAATAAAAGAAGTGATATTTTCAGTCAAAATAGAGGTTGTAAATTGAGTCTTGTCCAATACCCAAAACGCCTCATAGAGGTCGATCTCCCGATAAAGCGCATTTCCGCGCATGCCCGCTTAGAAAAAAGTCGCGGTACGATTTCGCTTTTGCATATATGGTGGGCACGTCGTCCGCTTGCGGCCTGCCGCGCCGTGACCTGCGCCGCGCTTTGGATTGACCCTGCCGATCCACTATGCCCACAGGTATTTCGGGATATAGCGATGCGAGTTTTGCTTGATTTTGCAAAAAAGGCAGTAAGCGATAAAACGCTTGGCGAGCATTGTTCGGCTGATAATTGGGCAAAATGGAACGCTCTTGTTAAGCAAGAAACAACTCTTGATTCAAAAAATGAAAACCATCTGAATGTTTTACGTTTTGCATTGCTCGATTTCATCGCTGATTTTGCCAATTGGGATAATTCTACGGTCAAGGAATATCTTGAAACGAGCCGGGCGCTGACGCAGGCTGCGCATGAGGCTTTGGGTGGAGAAAAAGGAACACGACCGCTGGTGGTGGATCCTTTTGCGGGAGGAGGATCAATTCCGCTTGAGGCTTTGAGAGTGGGGGCGGATGTTTTTGCGAGTGATTTGAATCCAGTTGCCGTTTTGCTCAATAAAGTAGTGCTCGAATACTTACCAAAATTCGGAACAACGTTAGTTGATGCAACCAAGAAATGGGGTGAGTGGATTAAGGAACATGCAAAAAAAGAATTATTGGAATATTATCCGGATGATGAAGATGGATCTACTCCAATTGCTTATCTCTGGGCACGCACAATTAAATGTGAAGGGCCAGGATGTGGTGCAGAAGTGCCATTAATTAAAAGTCTATGGTTAGCAAAAAAGGATAAAAAACAAATTGCTTTACAATTAATACCTAAAAATGACAAAAAGATCGAATTTGAAATAATTGAAAAAGAATTGAATAACTGGAAAAACTCAAAAAAGCATTCGGTGTTTGAACCGAAATTTGAAGGAACGGTTAAGCGAGGTTCTGCAACATGTCCATGTTGCGGTTTTACAACTCCTGTAGGGTCGGTGCGAAAACAAATGCACACAAGACTGGGAGGGGCTACAGATGCAAGGATGTTCTGTGTTGTCTTTACAAAAAAACACGAACGTGGACGGTTTTATCGATTGCCAACCGAAAAAGACATTAGAGTGGTCGAACTTGCAGAAAACAAATTAGCGTTTTTAAAAGCAAAACACACTGGAACATTTTCGCTAATTCCAAATGAACATACTCCAGGCAATGAAGGGCATAGAGCTGTTGCCAGCGTAACAATTTATGGGATGACACGATGGGAACATATTTTTACTCCTCGCCAAAGTCTTTTGCTTGCTTCATTAATTGACTTAGTTAATAAAATAAAACATACATCTGAAAATGGTTCCCAAGACGAACTTTTGTTGGCAACGGTCACTTTGATATCGTTTGTTATTGATCGGGAAGCTGAACATTCTACTTCATTATGTCGATGGAATTCATCTGGGGAAAAAATGCAGGCTACATTCGGAAGGCAAGCTATCCCGATGATGTGGGATTTTTGTGAAACAAACCCATTAGGAAAATCCGTCGGATCATTAGATAGTTTATTGGGCTGTATTTTGGCACCATTGAATGATTTTGCTAATATTAAAGGACATGGGCAAGTAGAACTTGTTTCTGCAACACAACACCCATTACCAAATGATTCTTGTCAAGCAGTTATAACCGACCCACCATATTATGATGCTGTTCCCTACGCCGATTTAGCAGATTTTTTTTATGTTTGGCTAAAAAGATCTTTATCTTTAATACATCCACAATTGTTTAAGGAAAACCTGACCCCGAAAAAGGAACAAGCTATTGTTTGGCATCCTGGATCTGAAGAAGAAAAAAAATCATTTGAAAACAAGATGGGGCAAGCATTGCTGCAATGCAAACGAATTCTAACTCCAAACGGCATTGGCATAATTGTATTTGCTCACAAATCAACCCGTGGGTGGGAAGCGCAATTACAAGCTATGGTTGATGCCGGCTGGGTTATTACAGCATCATGGCCAGTTGATACCGAGATGGGCACTCGAATGAACGCAATGGGCACTGCTTCACTCGCCTCCTCCATCCATCTTGTCTGTCGTCCCCGCGAAAATCCTGATGGTTCTGTTTCAGAAACCGATGTTGGCGATTGGCGCGATGTTCTTCAGGAACTGCCCAAGCGTATCCACGACTGGATGCCTCGTCTTGCGCAAGAAGGTGTTGTTGGTGCGGATGCAATATTCGCCTGTTTAGGTCCCGCGCTTGAAATTTTCTCGCGCTATTCCAAGGTGGAAAAAGCAAGCGGTGAATCGGTTTCACTCAAGGAATACCTTGAGCATGTATGGGCTGTTGTCGCCAAAGAAGCGCTGGATATGGTATTCGCTGGTGCACAGACTTCGGATTTCGAAGAAGATGCCCGGCTTACCGCTATGTGGCTTTGGACGCTTTCGGCAGGTGCTGACGACATTGGAAAACCTGATAAAATTGAAGATGTTTCGGGCGATGAGGAAGAATCCGGTTCTTCCAAAAAACTTGTCGGTGGATTCGTTCTTGAATTCGATGCGGCACGAAAAATAGCACAGGGTTTGGGCGCACACCTTGAACAACTCCAAAATCTTGTTGAAGCAAAAGGCGAAACCGCGCGGCTGCTGCCGGTTTCCGAACGAGCACGGTATCTATTCGGTAAAGATGCCGTGGAAACACCAAAGAAGAAGAAAAGCGAACAGACAAGCATGTTTGCCAAATTGGGAATCGAAGAAGAAGGCGGCTCCGGATTTGATCTTCATTCTTCCGGTAAAATCGGAATAACCGTCCTCGATCGATTGCATCAAAGCATGATCCTTTTTGCCACTGGCCGGAGCGAAGCGCTCAAACGGTTTATTGTTGAAGATGGTGTTGGACAGGATCAGCGGTTCTGGCGGCTGGCACAGGCGTTTTCTGCTTTGTATCCGTCAAGTAGCGAAGAAAAACGTTGGGTGGATGGGGTTTTGGCAAGGAAAAAGGGATTGGGATTTTAAATTGCTTTATTTCAAATGACTAACAGAGCACATAGAAAGTCAAAAATTACTGTTTCAGCAATTAAAAGACGATTGCTTTTACGTCGATTCTTTCACACGATACGAAAACGGCTAATTAAAAAATTGTACCTAGGTGGGACGATTCCTTTACATATTAGGAGAAGATACAATGTTAAATTTCGTTCAGAAGAAACATTCCGGAGAAAATACGCTACTTGCGCAATAGAGACTTTGCAAATAGCTGTTCCGAAAATATTCTGTTTTAAGAAGGATCCACATGGTGCCTCAGATTTCTTTATTGATCTTAAAAATGGTCTTTCACGAAAAAAACCATTTAATCTTAATATTTCACATGAGAACACTGAAGAAATTGGTCTGTCAGCGTCTTATCTTTTTGATAAGCTAGTTAAAGATTATCGTGCAAAATGGAGAAGGCTTGGCGTCGAGATAGGTCTTTCGGGAAGAATCTCAATTCGATCAAAACAGGTTAATAATTTTTTATTGTCTTTTGGGCTGCTGAAAGAATTAAATATATCTGCAATCCATTTCACAACTGGTCAAGTTGATTTTGATTATAAAGACAAATATTTAACTTTTAAATGCCAAGGATCAAAGAAACAAAATTTTAAAAAAAGCGAAGCCAGTACTGGCTTAGTCAACTATTTCAATGGATGTTTCAATTATAATGGATTACAAATTACTGAAGAAGGCCGAAGCACATTAGTCGATACTTTTGGAGAAATAATTGGAAATGCTGAAGAACATTGTGGAAATGAGGATGGAAACTGGTTTGCCCTGGGCTGTTATGATAAAGACACTCATGTATGTGGTTTTGCTATTATTAATTTTGGAAAAACAATTTATGAAAACCTTTCGGACGAAACATCAACAGCTTCAGAAGTTATAGGGAAAATTAGAGATGTAATTGAAAGCAATAAACCATTTTTTGACAAAATTAAACAAGTAGTAAATACTGATCATGATGAGCCAATATGGAATGTTATGGCTTTACAAGATGGAATAAGTTCAAAGCGAACAACGAGTGGAAAAGGAAGGACTCGAGGACAAGGTTTTATGGATGTACTTTCATTTATAGATAATGTTAAAGCTGAAGATAATGGGGCAACATTATGCCTTGTGTCAGGAAAATCAGCAATAATTGTTGACTATCAATATCCAATTTTAAACAAAAAAATTGCAAACAAAGATGAATCAAGGCGTATTTTAGCTTTCAATAAAACTGGAGATCTACATCGTCCTCCAGATCTTCAAAAGGTAATTTTTTTAAAGAATCATATTGAGGGGACAGTATTTTCTGGTAGTTTCAGAATTGATGAAAAATATCTAAAATCAAGATTGGAGAATAAAAATGACAAAAGACGTTGACCTTAATAGTGTTCTCCATCCACGTGAGACTGCACTGGTGGGTCGAGAAAATGGAGAATCAATACTATCGAAATTAAAAAAGGCTGGCTATGATTTTGAAAGTCTTGAATCACAACATGATAAAATTGCGATCATTATTCCTGATCGAATTGTGAGCATAAACAAATCCTATTTCCTAGGGCTTTTTGAAACTGCTGTGGAAAGATTAGGGAAAGATACTTTTAAGGAAAAATATGAATTTATAACAACTGAACATATAAAGGAGAAAATCCAAAAACATATAGAAGCGGCTACTTTAAATGCTACACAAGGGGAAATTCTCGATGTCTAATCCAATTGACACATCAATAATAGCGCGGACGATTTCAAATCCTCAATCTGCTGTTGCATTAATTACCCTTGTAGTAAATATTGGGATTGTGGTTCTTTCTGCTGTGGCAAATTTCATATGGTTCCATAATAGAAAAGTCAACCAGCGAGAATACGACTCTGAATGTGAATTCTACAAACTTACGGTTCTTTCCTCTTTAAGTTCATTAACTTCTTTCGCAAGCAACCTTAAAATTCAATTTGATTCATTACGGTCAAAAAGTAGGACTAAACAAGGGACTAAGGCAGATATTCGGAAAATTGTCGAGGCTCATATCAGCGAGATTGACAAGCAACTTTCGGCTTTTAATTATAATATATTGCCAATAATCAAGGGGTATTCTATAGAGCTGTCAGGTAAAATTGAAAAATTTGCTGAGGAGTTTTATGATCAAACCACTGATGTTTTTAGTAAATTTGATCGTAAAGATATAACCTCAGAATCAGAACAACGGCTTATTCAGAAATTTTCTGGCGAAATGACGAAATTTATTACGAATGCTTTTCAAAACGTGCGTCAACATCGACCCTGCTCCAAATAGCAAGTTTGGAGCTATTCAAATTAGTGGGGGATTGAAATGCCTTTAAAACCTTGGTACAAGATCGTCACACCCCGCGAAGACCTTCGCGAAGGAAAGCCTCTCGACGCATCGGAGTTCGCCGTTCATCTCGACAAAGTCCGTGATGGCAGCGCTCCCGTCGATTATCAAGATCCTGCGCGGTTTTTCGAGCGGACCTATCTCACGCAAAACCTGATCTCATTAGGGTCGGAAGTGCTTCGCCGTTTATCAGGTGAGAAAACCGAAACGTCATCAATATTCAATATGACGACTCAGTTCGGAGGCGGCAAGACGCATGCACTAACTCTGCTCTACCATCTTGCATCAAACGGCGGCAAAGCTGACGGTTGGCAGGGCGTTCAAGCGCTACTTGCAAAGGCCGGAGTAAAATCCGTTCCTCATGCCGCCACAGCAGTTTTTGTAGGCACTGAGTTCGATTCCCTTACCGGGCGCGGTGGAACAGATGGAACGCCGCTTCGCAAAACTCCGTGGGGAGAAATTGCTTTTCAACTTGGTGGCGCTGAGGCCTTTAAATTTGTCGAAGAACATGAGAAAAAATTTATTGCTCCTGCAGGAGATGTGATTCGGCAGTTTCTGCCCAAAGATCGACCGGCTTTGATTCTTATGGATGAAATAATGAATTACGTGAGCCGGTATCGAAAATCAGGCTTTTCGGACCAACTCTACGATTTTTTACAAAATCTTTCGGAAACCGTGCGCGGACAAAACAACGTAGTTCTTGTAGTGTCAATACCGAAGTCCGAAGTCATCGAAATGACCGCCGAAGACGAGGCGGATTATTCCCGGTTCAAACATATGCTCAACCGATTGGGCAAGCCCATGATTATGTCGGCTGAATCTGAGGTTTCGGAGATCATCCGCCGCCGTTTATTCGAATGGGATTCCAGCGCGGTAGGTACCGACGGAAAAGTGCGGCTATCAAAAGACGCCAATGACGTCTGCAACGAATTTGCCGATTGGGTAACACAATACCGCACTCAAGTGCCTAGCTGGTTCCCCGTGGACCATGCTCGCGATAAATTCGCATCTTCATATCCGTTTCATCCAATGCTACTTTCGGTATTCGAACGAAAATGGCAGGCGTTGCCACGGTTTCAACAAACCAGAGGTATCCTACGGCTGCTTGCCCTTTGGGTTTCCAAAGCCTATCAGGATGGCTTTAAAGGAGCGCATAAGGACAGTTTGATCGGGCTTGGAACCGCGCCGCTTGATGACACATTATTTCGCGTTGCGGTGTTCGAGCAATTAGGGGAAAACCGGCTCGAAGGCGCAGTAACGACCGATATCGCCGGCAAACAGGAATCCCACGCCTGTCAGCTTGACAAAGAAGCCATCGACAGCATTAAAAAGGCCCGACTCCACAGAAAAGTGGCGACCACCATATTTTTCGAATCGAATGGCGGGGCGCTGCGTTCCGAAGCGACGGTACCCGAAATCCGCCTCGCGGTCGCCGAACCGGAAATGGATATCGGCAATGTAGAAACCGTTATCGAAACCCTTACCACGACGTGCTATTTCTTGTCGGTTGACCGAAATAAATATCGCTTTGGCATTTCGCCGAACCTGAATAAGCTTCTTTCAGACCGCCGAGCCAGTATTCAAACCAGTGAAATAAACGAATGTATGCGCGAGGAAATCAGGGATGTCTTTGAGGAAAAAACGCCGGTTGAATTGGTATTTTTTCCTGAAAAGAGCAATCAAGTGTCCGAGCGGCCAATTCTAACATTTGTAGTACTTTCTCCCGAGCAAGCTCTGCAAGAAGACCGTAAGGTTTCCGCTTTCGTCGAAACCATGACTAAAGAATACGGAACATCGGCCAGAACTTTTAAAAATGCACTGGTCTGGTGCATCCCCGAAACGTCATCGAATCTTCGCGAGGACGCCCGGAAATTTCTTGCTTGGCAAGCGATAGACGGTGAAGTGACGGAGCTTGGCCTTGATGATATTCAAATAAGACTCTTAACGGAAAATCTCAAAAAAGCCAAGCGCGATTTACGTGAAGCGGTTTGGCGCACCTATAAAATTCTTATGTTACTTAATAAGGACAATACCATCCGCACCGTTGACCTGGGATTGCCGCATTCAAGTGCGGCTGCTTCCCTGACCGCTTTTATCGTGGAACGATTACGAAAAGATGGTGATGTGGAGACTACTATAAGCCCGAATTGCATCCTTAGGAATTGGTCTCCTGCATTTGTTGAATGGAGTACAAAAGCGGTTCGGGATGCGTTCTTCGCCTCCCCGGTTTTCCCACGTCTTCTCAATCCCGACACAATTAAAGAAACTATTTCGCGCGGCGTGAATAGCGCCATGCTCGCTTATGTTGGGAAAAAAGGCGATGCTTATGATCCATTTATTTACGGGACAGGGATGAACTCGACGGACGTCGAAATTTCAAACGAGATGTTTATTATTACAAAAGAAACTGCGGAAAAATATAATAAATCAGTAAGTACTCCGCAACAGCCTACTTCGCCTGTTGAAAAATCGATTGAACCTCCAATTCTGCAATTTTCTCAGACCACAAGCAAGAACGAGGAATTTCCGAAAGCCCAAGCGCGAGGCTTTACGTGGTCGGGCGAGGTTCCCTGGCAGAAATGGACAAATTTTTATACGAGAGTGTTATCAAAATTTACCGGTGGTCAAGGAATCAAACTGACGGTCAAGGTGGAAATCGAACCGCCTGATGGGATACAGAAGCAGAAAATCGAGGAAACGAAGTCGGGATTAAGGGAGTTAGGATTGAGTGACGACATAAAAGTAAATTGAAACGAAGTTTTGTATTTACGGAAGAGATCTTTTAAACCTGTTTTCTTGCAAAAATTGCGAGATGAGTAACAGGTGAGATTATGAAAGTACAAGGTATCGGTGTTTTCAAATAACTCGGACGCAACGCACAGGGAAATCCTCCGCAAAACCACCTGGATTCTCCTCGCGGTCGCAATCAATGCGGTCGAATTTTTCATTCCGCGCATTCCCTTTTTTCCATGGCTCAAACCCGGACTCGCCAACTGCGTCACCATCATCTGGATTATTGAATTCGGTTTGGTTGACGCGCTGCTCTTTACTCTTCTGCGCATTTGGATCACGGGGTTCTATTTCGGTTTTTCATTCATTACCATTTCCTTGAGTTTCAGCGGCGGAATTTGCTCGACCATCATTATGGGAATGGCGTGGCTGATCGCAGGAAGGCGCGGCGCGCTTGGGACTGTTGGAATCGGAATTATCGGCGCGCTGGTCCACAATTGCGCGCAAATTACGGTCATTTACTTTTTGCTTGCCAACAATACGCATCTTTTTTATCAAGTTCCTCTCATGCTCGCGGCTTCCATCGCCTTTGGGACCCTTACCGGCGCCGCAGCGCCGACGCTTCTTCAATTTTTAAGAAACGCAAAGAACGATCTCTCCCCCGGTGCGCTTCGTCCCGCCCTGCCGGAAACAAACGTGCGCCGGCGCGAGGCCATAATTCCCCTCGCGCTGCTCCTTGCAAGCTGCGGCATCGTATTCATCGATTCCCCGGCAACGCTCGGTATATGCGCGGTTACGAGCACTCTGTTCATGCAAGCGATTTGCAAAGGTTCGATGAAAGTTTTACTTCTGCCTATAACGAGATTTTGGCTGTTGTTTTTATTCATCGCATGCATCCATTTGTTCCTGTCGTATGGGACTAAAATTCCTTATCTTCCCTTTCTTACCGACCAAGGCGTACGCCTTGCCGGGCTGCAATGCTTGCGGCTGTGGACATGGATCGAACTTTCTTTCATCCTCACCTATTTCAAGTTCCACAAGGTGGTCCTGCACGCCCTTCGAAAGCTTTTTCCCGGACACCGTTCCACGCTCTACGCGGGGGTCCTGTCGCTTGAGTATTTTCCGGCTATCATCAGCGCAATCCAGAAAAAAGCCAAAGGCCGCCTGACGAGTCTGCTTCGCCACCCCATTATAGGGATGCGCAAGGGGCTGGAACAACTTTACGGAGAAGTGGAGGGCTTGATAAGCGCTAAGGAAACGAAATAGGCCTTCGCTCGAACAGCGTTTTTTTGCCTTTGAACGCATAAAACAACAATCTTCCAACATGCGACATCATATTTTTCGTGTTCCTATGCAACAGACGACTCACTCTCCCACCCTTCCCTATCGTACTGAATTACCGATTTTTGATTTTCGGGAAAAAATCCTTTCCGCCATCGATGCTAACCCTGTGGTTATCGTAACCGGCGAAACCGGTTGCGGCAAAACGACGCAACTGCCGTTATTTTGTCTTGAAGCCCTGGGGCACAACGCGCGGATCGCGGTCACGCAGCCCCGCCGGATCGCGGCGTTTTCAGTCGCCAAAAGGGTCGCGGAAGACCTCGGGGCAGCCCTGGGCTCAGTTGTCGGGTTCAGGACCCGATTCGACAATTGCTCCTCCCCCGAAACGCGTATCCTGTTCCAAACCGACGGCATCCTGCTCACGGAAATCAGTCGCGATCGATTTTTCGGCCGTTATGACGCGATCATCATCGATGAGGCGCACGAACGCAATCTTAATATCGACCTTATCATCGGCCACCTTCGATGGTTGCTCAAGAAGCGCCATGACCTTAAAGTGATCGTGTCCTCTGCTACGATCAATCCGGAACAATTCTCAAAAGCCTTTAATAACGCGCCCATCGTTCACGTGAAAGGACGCTCGTTTCCCATTGAAATCGTGTACGACCCCTTCGACGAAACAAAAATGGACGTCACGCGAGCCGCGGCCAACGCGGTTGAACGGATAAACAAGCTGGATGAAAGCGGCGATATCCTCATTTTCATGCCAACCGAACGCGACATCATGGCGGTCAAGCGAAAAATCGAGGCAATGCCTCACCGGATTTCCACTGAAACGTTGCCTCTTTTCGCTCGTCTTTCCCGCGCTCACCAGGAACGCATTTTCAGGCCCCTGGGCCGTCGCAAAATCGTCATCGCCACGAATATCGCCGAAACTTCCATTACGGTTCCCGGCATACGGTTCGTCATCGACGCCGGACTGGCCCGTGTCAAGAGATACCAGCCCAACAGCCGAATCACGGCGCTTCCCGTGGAACGCATCAGCCGCGCCGGCGCGGACCAGCGCGCGGGCCGCTGCGGAAGGACACAGGAAGGCGTTTGCATCCGTCTTTACTCCAAAGACGATTACGAGGCCATGGAGTGCTTTACATCGGCGGAAATTGCCCGAAGCAACATGGCGGGCGTGATATTGACCATGCTTTCCCAGCGTCTGGGCGCCATCGACCGCTTCGCTTTCTTGGAACCCCCGCCCGCCAAAGCCGTCAAGGACGGCCATGCGCATTTGGCGGAACTCGGCGCGCTTGACGGCCACGGCCTGCTTACCGCCACGGGCAGGGCCATGGCCGCCTTTCCGCTCGATCCGCACCTCGCGCGCATCGTTGTCGCGGCGAAAAACCAAGGCGCGCTTTCCGAGGCTCTCATCATCGCCGCCGCGCTTTCGTGCATGGACCCGCGCGAAAGACCGGCGGAGAAAACCGAGGCCGCGGATCTTGCCCATAAAGCCTTCGGCGATCCTGTTTCCGATTTTATATGGTATCTCAATGTTTGGAAAGCCTATCATGACGCATGGGCCGAAACGCGCTCGCAATCGCGGATGCGGACTTTTTGTCAGGGTCGGTTTCTTTCTTTCACACGCATGAAGGAATGGCGTGACGTCCACGGGCAATTGGCCTCCATCGCCGGACACCATACCTTGACCGGAAGCGGGACGTTTGAAACCATCCATAAATCGCTTTTAACGGGATTCGTCGCGAACGTCGCGGTCCGTAATGACGAGACAAAAAACTACAAAATGAGCCACGGCGGGTCGGCAGTCGTGTTTCCTGGTTCCATGCTCGCTAAAAAAGGCCCGCCATGGGTAATGTTCGCCGAAAAAACGGAAACCTCACGGCTATTTTTACGCACTCTCGCCCAAATCGACCCGCAATGGATCGCCGAGGTTGCTCCTCATCTCATACGACGACGCTACAGCGAACCATATTTTGACGAAGAGGCCGGAACCGTGCGCGCCACCGAACTTCAGATTGTTTTCGGTTTGATCGTTTCCAAAAGTAACGTAGCCTACGGCCGCATCAATCCGAAAGAAGCCGGGGAAATGTTCATCCGTGAAGGACTCATTGAAAACAAGCTGCGAACGCATTATGGATTTTTAGCGCATAATCGGGCGATCCGCGAAGGCGTAGCGTCCCTTGAGGCCAAGCTGCGCGTCAAGGATTTATATGCGGGAGACGCCGCGCTCCATGACTGGTATGCTCAACGGCTTCCCAATATAACTTCAATTCACGATCTCAACAAGATCATTCATTGTAACAACGGCGATTCATTTCTCCGCTTGTCCATGGAGGATCTTTTAACGGCCGCGCTTCCCGCTCAGGCCGCTTTGTGGCCTGATTATATCAGCATAGGCGGAGAAGTATTTCCTTGCACTTATCAATGCGACCCGTCGGCCCCGTTCGATGGCATGACCGTACACTTGCCCGAAGGCGCCCGGAATGTCATTACCGATGACGCCCTATCGTGGCTCATCCGGCCGCAATGGGAACGAAGGATCGAGGCGCTCTTCGAATCCCTGCCCCGTGAAACGCGAAAGCGATTATCCCCGTTGGCGGATTGCGCGGCAATCTGCGCGCGAAAGTTGCGTCCCGACCACCGGAACTTTTACGCGGCATTGTCTCAAACCGCCGGTGAGGCCTTCGGGGTTGACTTGTCTGAAAGCGCGCTGCGAAATGCCGCAATACCCGCTTATTTGACCACCCACGCGGTATTCGACGATACTAGGCTGGAAGCGAAACGGGCGATGGAATGTTGGCGCGCGGCGGTTGCGGCATGGGAAAAGAAGTCCATCGAATCCTGGGACTTCGGCGATATACCCGAAAGCGTGGTCATCGTCGAGGATAAAGCCGGAGCGCCGTTGGTCCGTTTCCCGGCGCTGCATACTACCGGCCGGTCGATTGACCTTGTAACGTTCGCATCCGCCGATGAGGCGAATCGCTTCCATGGCGCAGGTGTGGCCGCGTTAGTGGAAAAAGAGCTGGAGGAGGAACTTGCATGGCTTGGCAAAAACTCCGCAATCAACCGTGAAGACCGCTTACGGACCGCCTCTTTGGGAGAAGCGAAAGCGCTTTCGCAAAAAGCGGTGCATGTAGTCGTTGAGAAATTCGGCGCCGCGCCTGATCCCCTGTGCAGGTCGCAGCGGCAATTCAACGCGCATGTCGGGAAGGCGCGAACACAACTTTCCGGCGCGCTACGCGCCCTTATCGCGGTCATCGCGGAATCGGGGGAACTCTGCGCCGCGATTGCCGGTCGCCTCAACACCCTCAGGAAGTCTCCGCCTTCCGCGCGATTATCGCCCATAGTAAAGAGCTTGATTTTAGAACTCCATGACTATATCGCCACGATCGCCTCCGATGAAGCTGATCATGCATACCTTTCCAATGTTCCACGGTATTTAAGGCGCTTGGACATTACAATACAACGGGCCATGAACGATCCGTTGCGATATACCGCGCGAATGAGCGATATGCGCGTCTATGAAGACCAATTGCGTTCGATGCGCGATACGCCGCTTAGCGCACGACGGGAATGCAGGAAACTACTCGAGGAATATAAAATTTCCCTTTTCGCCCAGCAGGAAGTCAAAGCGGCGCCGGGAACGTCGGAAACGAAATTGCGGGCGCTCTTCGCGAGTTTTCACGTATAATAATTTCATCATTTTAACAATAAAAATACTATGTCCCTACAAAACGTCTTTTTGAGCGCTTTTATCGTTCTATTGCCGTTCATCGCATATGGTAACAACGACACGACGCGCTACTTTTACACGCACCCTGATTACGGTTCGCAAAGCACCTTCAACCCTTTGTCGGTTTTGCTCAACGGCGGTTACGATATCGTACAAACAGGAATGTACGACGCTTACCTTTTCCGCATTCCCTATTGGGCGAGCGCGAAAAACGTGCTTGAAAATTTCAGCCATCCCGTGCGGCAAATATCCCGTCATGGTTGGGGCGCATTCTTAGGCACGGAGGTTTTTCCAACAAGTTTAAGAATCGACCGCTCCCAATACCTGCCTAATTATACGCTCCATGTGCTCGGCGGCGGCGCCACCTACCGGATGCTTTGCGAATGGAGCGCGGCTCACGATGTGCCATACCCGAAGTTATCCGCGGTTGTCTTTGCCACGGCTTATAATTTTCTCAATGAAGTAATGGAAAACGGTCCGTATATCGGCGTTAATGTTGACCCCATCGCTGACCTATGGATCTTCAATCCGCTGGGCATGCTTCTTTATTCCTCCGACAAAGTCGCCCGGTTTTTCAGCTCCTCGGTGCAAGTGTCGGACTGGTCAAGCATGCCCTTTATCGACCCCATCCGGGGAAAAATCGATAACGTTTCCCAGAACTGGGCGATAAAAATCCCCTTGCCGCTGGTCGACCGGGCGCGGCTGTTCGTATTTCTGGGAATGAGCGAGGTCGCCGGACTGTCCTATAATGTTAAGAACGATATTGCCGTATCCGGAGGCGGGGGATTTTCGGTTGGCGACGTCGTCGAGGCGGATTCGGGGGAAACAACCGGAAGGGTCATGACCATCAAGTATTCCTGGAACGCCGGACTATTCATCGATAAAGGCAATTCACTGCTGTTTTCACTGCTTCTGTCCAACAGCCGAACATACAAGGCGCGCGCAAACCTCTATCCTCTGCCGGATTTTCACTATGGAAAATTCCGGCCGGGCTTTTTCACGGCCATAGGCCGGGATAACGATGCCGTGTTCGGAATTACGGCAAACTGGCTTCCCGCGTCGTTGTCGCTACGCGTGAAGTAAAGAAGTAAGTATTACTCTCCGCAATACACTCTAACGGTATCGCCGTTTTTTGACGTTACATTCACTTCCGTGTCGGCGAGGTTTTTAATTGGAGATACGAATCTTGTGAAAATTAAACGTCGGGTTACGAATTTAAATCATTATATTTTAGGTGCGGTCTCGTGATTAATCTCATTATTAAATGAGGAGGGCGAAGTATGGCATATCCTGTAAATATTTCCCGGGCGGTTTTGTTACGGATTAAAAGCTCTCGGATCATCGTGGTCATCGCGGGAACTTTATTGTCCCTGGCGCTGCCGGCATCGGTGGTTAAGGCCCAAACCTTCAGCGGAATCGATTACGGAAAAACCAATAACCCCAGTCAAAAACTCGATATTTACATGCCGACCGCGGGCGCGAAACCCTATCCGGTCGTGGTATGGATACATGGCGGAGGATTCAGCAGCGGCAGCCGTACCGAGGGCAATGCAGGTCAACTGGCGGCGCTCCTGGGTCCGCGCGGCGCCGGCGTCATTAGTATCGATTATCGTTTATCGGGGATCGCCCAATGGCCGGCGCAGATTCAGGACTGTAAAGCCGCGATTCGCTGGATACGCGCCAACGCCTCCACGTACGATTTCGACCCGAGCAGGATCGGCGTTGCCGGGGGTTCAGCCGGCGGTCATCTGTCCGAATTTGTCGGCGTTACCGGCGGCATAGGCATTGCAACATCCGGAACCGTTACCATGGACCTCGAAGGCGCAATTGGAGGCACCGTCGCCTATTCTAGCAAAGTGCAAGCCGTTGTGCCCATGTATGGTCTTTCCGATTTTCTGACCTTGAATGATACTTGTCAGCAAAACAACCCGAAAATCAGCGCGATTGATCATAACGCCGCCAATAGTCCTGAATCAATGCTCATGGGAGGACTGATTCAGAACAATAAAGACAAGTGCGTGCTCGCCAGTCCACTCCACTTTGTCAGTGAAGACGATCCGCCGTTTTGCATTCTCCATGGCGATCGTGACGCTTCCGTTCCCGTCTGCCAAAGCATTACCTTCGCGGCGGCGTTACGGACGGCATTTTCGTCAAATAAAAAGGAGTGCCGGTTCATTCAGTACCCAACGCTTGGCCATGGATTCGATGTTTCCACCAACGGCGATACTATCCGTGCGTTTTTTACCCGAAATCTGATAAATATTCCATCAGGAGCCAATGACCGTTCAACCGGTTTTTCGCGGCCGCATTCATCGTTTCACCTATCCGGGAATACGCTTTTCGTAGTAACAAAAAGTCAAGCTTACCTCACCATTGCCGACATGCTTGGCCGGGTAGTTCTCTTTCGGTTTTTGGGCGAACCGGCAAAACCGCAAGCGATCAATCTGCGCTCAATAGGCCAAGGGGCTTTCGTCCTGGAGCTTCGTGCCGCCAATAAGGATATGTGCTCGAAGAAAGTGGTAATCCAATAACAATGACCGTGCCGCCCCTCGGCGGGTTAGGAGTGCATTCATGAAAATCGTTATTTTGGCAATATCGCTCGTCACTATATTGTTTGCTGTGTCTGCGGCGGGCGGATCAAATAAGTTCGCTGAATTTTTCATTGACCTATCCGCAACTTCCCCAAGCATCGATTCCATTGGAACGTGCCCAATGGACAGTAGCTTCGTTTCGGCGATTGTGGTTCATGGCGCGAAAAAACTTGGTGAATATCAATTTTATATTGTTTACGATACCATGCATCTTCGATTCGTTTCCGCCGTAAAAGGGAATGTTGAAAATCCAAACTTTCTTGAATCCAACGGAGGGTCGCTCATTTTCCTGGCAAAACGAGCGATCGATGACTCTACCAAAATTTTTATAGGGGGCTCCATAATGGACGCCGATTCATCGCGTTGTGTTGACGGAAACGGCATAGTAGCGCTCATAACATTCCAAAAACGCACAAGCGACAGGACAACGCTCTCTTTAGCGCAACCGATTGTTGAGGATTCCAATCATGTCATCGATACCGGATGTCTAACCCACGGCGCGAATGTATTTACCAATCTGAATTCGGTTCGGTATGCGCGAAACGTTCCTAAAAACAACAATAGGATCAACTTTTATCATAGAATGGTAAAAGTTGATATTCCTTCAGGCGCGCGAAACCGCCGCGCATTCGTCGTTGATGTTTTCGGCAGGAAAATGCGAGAACTGAGCGGGAAACCGACAACATTGGAGACGGACCTATCGACAATGGCGCACGGCGAGTACCTTGTCGTCTTTTCAAACGGTAATGAAACGTCAATTCGCAAAATAGGAAATTAAGCCGGCGAAGACAACGGACCTATTCTAATTCCCGAATACCCGGAACTCCCTAATACCCGCGCGGATGGAACCCGGCGTTCGTTTTATCGTAACGCGAACATATTCCGCCGAGTCGCTCAGCGGATACTTTTGCGTCCGGGCCGTATCGGCATTCGCGGATTTATCGATACGTTTCGTCCAGTCGGCGTCATCCAGGGATGTTTCCACCGTAAAGCAATAACAGTTTCCGCTCGTTCCGTTTTTCTCAAACACGATTTCCAGGTCGTTTATCGCTTTTATTCCGTCAAGATCGACCATCCACCATTGCGGCATTGCGGATGAAGAGGCTCGCCACAGCGTTGTCGTGTCGTCATCATTCGCGTTCACGGCGCCGTTGCCGGTTTGTTCGCTGGACGCGGAATAGGAAGGCAGGGTGGTTGAAATGACGCTAAGATTGTAGATGGCGTTCGGGACTCCCAAGGTCGATATATAAAGATATCCCCATGCCGAACCGAGGTTGTTGAAAGCCGCAAGCTCGTAATTATATGCTGTTCTAGGTGATAGACCGTTATCGGAATAGGAAGTCGCGCTGGGACCAAGCGTAGCGATAGTCACGTATCTATAGCCTGTATCATCAAAGGTTTTCGCTCTCCGTAATACATACCCTTCAGTGGAACCATTTCCCGTCCAGCATAATTCAACGCTTGAAGCGGTAACGTTGAAGCCCTCGCAAAATTGGCTTAGAATCGGAACGGGAGGAGGCCCTATCCGAGTGGAGATTCTTTCGGAATACGGTGAATATATATATGGTTGATTGCTACGAATGGCTCGAATGCGATAATTATATAAACTATCCTGCATTACGCTATTGTCTTGAAATGTTATTGCATCGGCATTGGTTTGAGCAATCTGGATAAAATTATTATCTCCAAGTTTTCGCTCAATACAAAATCCGGTTTCATTGTTTGAGTTATCCTGCCAGGTTAGGCGAACATGATTAACGGTGAGCAACTGCAATTTTAAATCGGAAGGCGCCAAACACGCATAGGCGGGCGTGGCAATGGAAATTTTTCCGAAATACGGCGAATTCAAACGAGTCCCGCTACTATCCATATACACAGCGCGGATAGTAAAGGCCATTTTAGTTCCCTCGGTTGTAACAATGGTAGTATCCGTCATGGACGCGGGAACTTCGCTTGTCTTGTCGAATTTATCAATTCCATTATCCGGCTTGGCGAAAATCTGAAACTGCGTCGCCTTCGGTGTTGATTCGGCGGGTGTCCAATGTAATTTAATGGTCAAGGGATCGGACGACGTCGCGGTGAAGGTTATCGGCGTTCCCGGCGGAGTTCCCGAAGAGGTCGTACCCGTGCAAAAAGATGAATAATCCCCGTTTCCATAATCATTCCCGGCCCGAATCCGTATCGATACCTTGGAGTTATTTTCTAAAGGGTAATTATTGCCGCCTATCGACGCCCAGGTGCAATTTCGCGGGAATCTATCAATTCTTGAGCGATGAGTAATATCCTGTAAAATATTGTCGTCATAGCCATACTCTATATCGAAATAAAGTTCGTTAGCGGAATTATCGGACCATCCAACCGCCAATGAATTCGGCGTTTCGCTCATTGCCGAAAGTTGCAAATTCGAGGGAGCCGAAACAATCGGCCTGGCCATTGGAATTACGCCGCAACAATTCGATGCCTCGCTTTGGCCGAAGGAGTTAACGGCCGTTACAATAAAGTAATAGGTTGTTCCGTTGATCAGATCGACGCACCGGAATGAATTTTCCTTTGATGCGCCTACTGTTACAAACGGACCGGTCGGCCTTATCGATCGTTTGATATTGTAAGATTCAGGCGTAAGCCCCGAGTCCGAAATCGCCCAATAAAGATCCGCGCTGTTATCATAGGAAGACCCAAAAAGATGCGGCGGTTTTTTCGGATACTTGTAACGGTTGTTCCCATCCAGGGTGGTCGCGGAATCCACGGGTGAATACGCTGAATCGAGGTTTTTCATCGCGCAAACGCGATACGTATATTTTGTTCCCGTAAAAAGACCGGTGTCCCGGCAGCTCGTATCCGGGCTGAACACTTTGGCGACAACCGTATATACGCCGTCCGTATCGGTGTGATCATTTCCACGCTCCACAATAAATGAACAACCGGGTTCTCCGCCGGACCACGATAGATTAATTTGACTTTTCGATACTGCTTTTACGGCAACGTTTTTCGGCGGGAGAATATTCGCGGGCGGAAGACCGATAGACACTTCGGGACAGCCGTACAAATTAATATACATTTGGTCTTCCCTTGCCTGCATTTCGCTCAGCGCCATTCCCACGCTCATCCCGTGAGTGACTATGTTATCGGCGAATTTTTCCCCGGGGCCGTCAAAACCTTCAAGACTTCTCGTCCCGCCTATGAAGGCGACAGCATTATAGAGTAAGGTTTCGGAACCAAGGTTGTACGGATCTTCGGGCCATAGGTTGCCGCAACTTGCCGAAAATACAATTGCCGGATAAGTATCAATAAGCGCCGCCGCCGATGATTTTTTCGGTTCGGGCGAGGAATTTAAAATGCCCGTCGCGATTTCCGGGGCGCCGTGAGTATGCCAAACGACAAGGCCGGGTTTGAAGGCGTTCCAATCGGCGACCACGCGCGAAATATCGCAACCGGGCGCCTCGGGAAGCGTGTCCATGTTAACAATGTCGGGAATTAAATTGAAGGAAAAATAATTATAGGGATCGTACAGGCGGCGATAACCCCATCCCGCCGGCTTTAAAACATGATTCATAATATTCTCGCCGAAAAGAAAATCATCCTCATCCGCGACGAGCGGCACAACGGGCAACAATGCGAACCGGCGCCACTCGATGTTCGTTGATTTTTTATAGGCAATGGTTCTCGCGAGAATTTTATCGAGGTTTGCAATGTTCGGCTCACCGCCGCCATTGAGCGGATAAACCGGTATTCGGCCGACCACGACCTCAGCGTTAAAATCGACAACCTCGCTCTCATCAGTCAATTCCGCGTAGCAAAAATCGGTCGGCTTGCCGTTGTCCATTTTCATGGGCACATCGGGCACGTTCCCATTGGCGGGATTCGGATTTCCAATAAGCAGTACATACTGAATATTCCAAGCGCTGTAATTCGACCGGAGAAATTTCCTGATGTTCGCGGCGCAGGCAGAAGCCGTGGCTCCGGAACCATAATCGGTTTCGGTCCATACTTGAGCGTTAAATCCTTCTTGAAGTAACCCATCGACATAGTGTTGGAGCATTTTGGATTGATTTTTGATTTTATCGGTGGTAATTATCGCATATTCGCCGGAATTCGCGCCGGACGCCGTGACAATACTCCTCTTCGCCAAAATCGATTTAGTTGACATTTGCAGCAATGGCGCGGCGCCGTAATACATCGCGTCGGAAATGTTGACGACTTTCTTTTCGAGAATTTGCTCCACCCAAGCGCAACGCGCAAGGCGGCATGCCGGATTGGTAGTTGAAAAAACGGATTTCGGCAACGAAACCACAACGGTTCCGGCGACGATCGCGCGCATTTTTTTTGTAACGGGATTCCATCGATACGGATGTATAGTGATATCGACGAGATTATAGTGCCGCATCTTTCCGAATTCAACGTTTCCCGTATAACCGCCGGGGTAATAGGCGTTTTTTCGGTAAACAGCCCTGTCTTTGCCATCGACAAGAACTAATCCTTTTAGATATCGATTATTGCCGTTTTCGTCAAACGGCGGCGTATAAGGATTTACAAATGATGCACCGGGGAGTTCTTGTTCGACGAGGTTTTCAAGGGAAACTTTTACTTTTTTAAAATCCGCGTCCGGAGGAAGAATAAACGATACCGGATAGTACGGTATGGCGGGTTTTCCCGGCTCCGCGGAAAGGCGGGCGCCGCTAAAAACCGCTTTCCCATTAACGAATTCAACCGCAACCCGCCGATAAGGAAGGGAAACCGAAAGTTGAGCGTTCGCGTAGAGCGCGGAAAATGTAAGATAAACCCCCGCAACCGGCAATTTAAAAAACAACGTTGATATTCTCCGCATAGGTCCCCTACAATAAAATAATCTTTAACACCCTTTAAAATTAGTCGTTTCACACCCGAAATCGGTTCAATTCGCAGCGTACTTATTTACTATCAATATATACAATATATATGCAAACGTTTTATTGAAAAACTTACATTTATATTTTCCGGAATTTATTAAAAAAAAATTGAACCACACTATCAAAACCTCTCACTAAATTGAAAAGCCTTATAAAAAGTTTAAAGGTTTTGATAGATTCCGCATTTGGGGTGGGGTGCTGGAGTGCAAGATATTGAGATGTCAAAGCATGAAGGCGTTTTTGGCCTTATCAACAAAATGATACGACCTATCGAAGGCTATGGAGAGCCGGAGACCACGCCTTGAGGCGCCCTATAGGGCCGTAACCGGAAGGTTATGGCGAACTATGCAGAGAACCTTGACCCTCAATCGATTGCCTTCCGAGCACTGCATTCAAGTGCGAAATCCATATTGCCTGTTTATCTGATTCTGAGTTATGTATATGCAAACCTGTATGGGCGTGCTCACAATGGTCCGAAAACAATTTCGCGGTTTTCCGGCTTGGAAGCGTATTCCGAAGGAAATCAAAAACAATCCACATAGCAGGAGGTACTATGAAACAATTTGTTTTTTTAGTCTGTTCCTTATGCGCATTTTTTTCAACAACCGCTTTTGCGCAGATGACGTATGATTATGGCAGCGCACTCGATGCCGCCATCAAGTTTTACGATGCCAACAGATGCGGGCCCGACGCGGGCACAGGTAACCAGTTTTCATGGCGGGGCGCATGCCATACCACTGATAAAGATGGCTCGATCGACCTAACCGGAGGTTATCATGACGCGGGCGATCATGTGAAGTTCGGGCTTCCTCAATGTTGGTCGGCCGCCACCCTCGGATTCGCCCTGTACGAATACCCAACCGTATTTACCGGCACCAGAAAAACGCAAATGCTTCGGGCGATTAAATGGTTTACCGATTACTTCCTTAAAAGTCATTCGAGTACCGGCGCTTTTTATTATCAGGTAGGAGACGGCAATATAGACCATGGCTATTGGGGCGCACCCGAAGCGCAGACGGGAGCGCGCCCGGTAATCAAGGCTCCACCCGGATCGGATGTATGCGCGGAAGCCGCGGCCGCATTGGCGCTAATGTACCTTAACTATAAAAGCGACGATGCCGCCTACGCCCAGAAATGCCTTGACGCAGCTAAAGATCTCTATGCCATAGCGCTGGCCAACTGTAATTCCAAAGCAACGGCCAGATGTTCCGATGGCGCGGGAGGAAATTTTTACAAATCTTCATCTCACTATGACGATATGTGTTGGGGGGCCATCTGGCTTTACACCGCAACAGGAACCGCTACATATTTAGATTCGATTGATCATTGGAGCACCATCCCCAATGATCCCGGTGATAACCAATACCAGAAAAAATGGTCGCCGGCATGGGACGATGTCATTCTTTTCGTGCTGCTCAAAATGGCCGAGATAACGGGAAATGATAAATACTACCAAGGAGTAGTGTGGAATCTCGACTGGTGCAGAGACGCGTCCAATAAGTCTCCATATGGACTTCCCATTATTGATGTATGGGGCGTTTTACGATACGCTTCGGCTGAAGCGGGACAGGGGTTTCTTACCTATAAATTACTCGGATATACCGGCTTTAATACAAAGGGCGCCTTCATTATTGATTATTGTCTTGGCACGAACCCCGAGACCCGTTCCTATGTCACCGGTTGGGGCAAAAATCCTCCCATACACCCGTCCCACAGGGCCAATGAGCCGGTAAAGGGCGGGCCAGTCAAGGGTCTCATTGGGGGGCTGGTCGGAGGACCCACCAACGACACCTATACGGATAATGTTGACAGTTACCAACAAACGGAAGTGGCGCTCGATTATAATGCGGCGTTTATTTTTGGTTTGGCGGGACAGATCTATATCAAGAACGGCGGCAAGCCGAAGAATCGCGCCCCGTCGGTAACCATCGCTTCGCCGACAAACGGCGTCGCGGTGCCCCAGGGAGCTACAATCAACATCAAAGTGACGGCTTCCGATGCCGACGGAAAAGTAATGAAGATCGAGTTGTTTAAAGGCGATCAGTCGGTTGCAACCGCAACGACGTCGCCATTGACGTACGCATGGCAAAATGCCCCTCTCGGCGACGCCACCTTCAAGGCAAACGCCACCGACGACTCGGGCAATGTCTCGAATTTCACGACGGTAACGATTCATGTCACGGCCCCATGCACTCCAGGGCAGATGCAGAGCCGCACCGGCTGGGTGGCATCGGCGTCCAATAATTCACCCAACGCCCCCGAAGCGCCAAGCAGCGCTCTGGACGGCGATGTTGGAACGCGATTTTCATCCGGCGCCGGACTCAGCAGCGGTATGTGGTTCCAGCTCGATATGGGGTATCCCCGGGATTTCGACCAAATAGTCGTTGTAAGCTCAGGCAGCGACTTTCCCGCATCGTTTAAGGTATACGTTACAAACGATACGGGCAGTTTGGGGACCGCGGTCGCCACGGCCACCGGCGATGTGACCACGACCGTCGCGCTGGGCCAGGCAGCCCATGGTCAATACATACGCCTGGTGAGCCAGTCTTCCTCGGGCAGTTGGTGGTCGATCAATGAAATCAATGTGCGATGCGTGGCTTCAACCGATACGCGCTTTACGGAGGCAAGTCCGCAGAGGGCTGCCTTCCGGATGAACGCGTTTTCTCAAAAGAAGTCCGTGCTTGTCAACTACACCGTCCCGGAAGGCGGATGGGTTACGCTCGAGGAATTTTCCCTTAACGGCTCGCGCATGGGAGTCCTGGTCAACGGCTTCCGGGAAGCGGGAAATTATTTTGTATCCCGCAATACGGATCATTGCACTTCGAACATGGTCCTTTTCAAAATCAATTATAAGGGATCCTCGCAGTTGCAGAGAGCGGTTGTAATAAAGTAATGGGCATGGGGCGTAAAAAACAAGAGCAGCCGCGCCGGCTGATTTCTCCCAAGCAAAAACGCGCCCCTTTTTCTCGTGTCTATTTTCCACGAAGAGTCGTCGGCCCGTAAGCGGCTTTTTAGTATCGTATGCAAGCGGGCCGGCCGAAGAGAGCTTAACAACAAGAAACCCGTATAGGTGAGGGCGACTATGTTTATGAAAAACTTTCGAAGGGGAATCTACGCGATGATCGCGGCGGGATTCCTGCGTATTGGATCATACGGTCAGGATTCTCTCAATATCAAATCTCCAAACGAAACGCAGGCGACTCCTTCCGAACGCATCTCGACGGACCTGACCCCGGCCCAGCTCGATTCCATAACGGCCGCACTCTTAGCCGCGCCGGTGCATCATGATTCCGTGACAGCGCAACCGCAAAATTTGACCAAACCCGCGCCGAAGACGGACTCTGTCGCGAAAAAGAGTGAAGTCGGGAAGCCGCCGGCTGCGCCGGCCCCGGCAATTGCTAAAAAGGCGTCCAGCCCGGATACCATAACACAAGTCATGAGTAAGAAATCGCAAACGCACGACGTTACCAAACCCGCGCTGAAAACCGACTCCGTTACGAAAAAGAGTGAAACCGGGAAGCCGCCGGCTGCGCCTGCTCCGTCAATTGCTAAAAAGGCGTCCAGCCCGGATACGGTGTCCTCAAATAGCACTAACGGCGAAAAGGTGATGGAACTGGAAAGTGATGTCGTGGTCGGCTATGGCACAATGAAGAAGGAGGACCTCACCGGGTCCGTTATTTCGATAAAATCGGATGAATTAGCCAAGGACGCGGTGTTCAGTCTGCGCAAAGCTCTGCAAGGCAGGGCGGCGGGAGTGAATGTAACGCAAAACAGCGGCGCTCCGGGAAAAGCCATGACCGTGCGTATCAGAGGCGTTGGAACGATCAACAACAGCGATCCTTTGTACGTCGTCGACGGATCTCCGGTCAGCGGCATAGATGTCCTCAATCCCGACGACATTGAGTCGATGTCGATTCTCAAGGACGCGTCCGCGACCGCGATTTACGGTTCGCGAGGCGCCAACGGCGTGGTCATGGTGACCACCAAAAAGGCCAAGGAAGGAAGCAGCAGGGTCAACTACGATATGTATATTGGGACGCAGAACCCCTGGAAAAAACCCTCGTTGTGCAATGCCGAGCAATGGGCGATGCTCAACAACGAAGCGATGCGGGCGGCCAATCTGCCGATTTACCCCGAATTGGAAAATCCATCGAGCCTCGGCGCGGGAACGGATTGGTTTAATGAGATAACCAATAAAAATGCTCTCATTCATGCGGAGAATGTTTCTGTCACCAGGGGCACCGACAAGCTCAAATATTTTTTGAGCGCCGGCTATTTTGACCAGGAAGGGATTATCAAGGGATCGGAGCTTCAAAAAACAACGTTCAGGGTCAACACGGAGAATAAAATCGCTCCGTGGATATCGCTTGGGAATAATTTCGGCCTTGCGCATTTCCTCACCAACTACGCCAATGAATCCGACGAGTGGAATAGCGTGCTTGTCAACGCGCTGGCAATCGATCCGGTCACCAAGCCCCGGGATGATAAAGGGAACCTTGTTCCTTCGGTTTTTAACAACATTAAAAACCCCGTGGGCATCATTGAAAATACCAATATGACCGGAAAAAAAACGGCCCTCTCCGGCACGATCTATTCCGACATAACCATCGCGAACATTCTCAAGTTAAACTCCACGTTCGGCCTCGATATGGCATTTAACGACAGCACGAATTTTTTACCGAAATATTACATAAGTCCAAGCGACAGGAACGACAATTCCGTTCTTACCCGCAAAACTTCCACCGACAATACGTGGGACTTTGAAAATACCCTATCCTACGAAAAGACCTTTGCCGATGTTCATTCCCTTAAATTGCTCGTCGGCGCAACGGCGCAAGATAGGGAGTGGGACAGCGTTTACGCCCAGAATCAGGCAACGCCGAGCAATGATTCTCTGATGCGGGTTCTGGATGCGACCACCGGTCTCAACGCTACGGTACGAGGCTTACACGGAGGTAATACCCTCGCGTCCGTCTTTGGACGAATGGAATACGATTACGGCAATAGATACCTCCTTACAACTACTTTCAGGAGGGATGGATCGTCGAGATTCGCTCCGAGTCAACGGTGGGGCAATTTCCCATCCGTCGCGGGAGCATGGAAAATTTCTCAGGAACCGTTCATGAAGGACATGCCGTACATCGAGGGACTCAAGCTGAGGGCGGGGTGGGGCAGAAC
>Ga0224523_1000254_pt1 | contig 32361 bp, 23 predicted proteins | sample CFST50metaG_FD_182732 | JGI IMG/M metagenome (GOLD analysis project Ga0224523, IMG submission 182732) | Peat soil microbial communities from Stordalen Mire, Sweden - C.F.S.T50 | ecosystem: Environmental > Terrestrial > Soil > Wetlands > Peat | place: Sweden: Norrbotten County, Stordalen Mire... | reverse complement strand
GAATGAGCGTGGATGCGGGAAGACAGAAGCGATTTGCCGACACCGGGTTCGCCGGTGATGACAAGCGGAGCTGTATCCTCCGATAGCTTTGTGAGGGAAGCTTTGATGCGCCTGATGGCTGGACTTCCCCCTATAAGGTAGTCCGACATGGTGCATCGTGTCAATTGGTGGTGGTTGACATGGCCTTTCCGGGCAAATGAAAAAGTTATACATCACTTGGCCTCCGAAACAAGTTCGGATATTTCTGTAAAACCATTTGTGTCGCTTGGCGGTGATACCGACGATTACAATACACACTTCAACGGCCGTATAGCGGACAGGGTGCTTCATTGTCTGCCCGTCCGGAATACGTGCATTTGTTGTGGTACATCTACTTACGAAGGAACCGAATGATATCGGACTCTGCCATCAACGGAGGTTTGTCAGTTAATCTCGCATCGTGTTGCGATCGGTGTCCGTCTTTGGAAGAGACTTCCCTGAATTGGAAGAATACTAATTTTAAATACTTTGATTATTACGCGTGGGGAAAAATATAATCTTGTGGTGATTTTGTCAAGTCAGATTTTTCTTGAATTCGACAGATTTTTCCTAAACGATTTAAGAATATTCTTATTTTAGGTTAACCTTCCCGATCTTGAGGAATATCGATTAAGAGTAAAAATAATTTTCTATGGTGGTTGATTTGTCATCAAATAAACATTTTATTTGATTATACATTTTAAGTAGCTGCAACCGAATTAAGGGGATAATTGTTGCGGTCCACAATGAGCCTCTCGATTCGTTCTGATACGATAAATTAGTTTTTATGTCTTATGGGGAAAAGACTTACCGAGTGAAACGATATGCACAGCACTATTTCATTGCAGGGATAAAACGAAGGATTTTATTATAAGTAGAAAATGAAGATCGATCATTTATGGTCACAGGGAGTCATCCCCCCGAGATGAACTGTGATCTGTAAAAGCCCGGCGTTCGATAGTGGCGCCGGGTTATTTTTTTTATAAACGTCGGATTAACATTGTAAAACATTTGGAGGACGATAAAGGGCGTTTGATGGAACGCCCCTTCGTTTTAGGTATCGCAGTTATATCTCAATATCCTGCAGGCCAAGCTGGAAAGCGAGGGCTATCAATTGCGGCAATGATGACACGCCAAGTTTTATTTTAATACGACTGCGTAAGGAATCAACCGTTTTCGGATTTACATCGATAGCATCTCCGATTTCTTTCAAAGATTTCCCATCTATCGTATGTTTTATGATTGCCCGCTCCCGTGGTGTGAGTTGCTGTATAATTTTTCGATTTACTTCCTGTTCCAATCTTTCCGATGTAATGTCCTTCTGCATGCCCCACACGCGAACAAGCAGCCCCTCTTCGATTATTCCGAAAACATCGTTAAGGAAGTATTTCCGGATACCGCCCGCCCCAATTTCGAGTGTTTCGGTATTGCGTATCTGGTATCCATTTTTAAGGAATGTCCGAAGGTGCAGAAGGTTTGATGCTACGGCATTATCAAATAATTGAGTGAATCTTGCGCCAATTAGTTTTCCCGGATCATCGTAGCCATACATTTTGACAAACGATAGATTACATTCGGACAGATAGGCATGTTTGAACAGATGTATTTCCTGCTGATCAAAAGGCAAACTCGTTGACAACGGTTTATCAAGCAACCCGAGCCAGACTCCATAATCAGATTGATGAAAAGTTAGTTGGTAGAATTCATCAGATTTATTATCCGATGTAAAGCAGGGACTGGTGGAATTTCCCTTCTTCATATTCATCTCCCCTGAAATGATGTACGGTAATATTGAGTGGTGATTATTTAGTTTATATTTTTACATTTTCACTCCGTTATTTCTTCAATTGCAAATTCTATGGTTGCCGGGATTACTGCTGTGTTAATGCGGGCAACTTCACGAACGTTCCCCTTAAGTTTTTTTGTTTGAATAACGATTGTGCCCGATTCATTCACGGCACGAATACTACCTTTCTCGTTAAGCAATACCTGTTGCATCGATCGAGTAATAGAAATGGGTTTATCGTTCAACAATGTTACACGCTCATAACCTTTGAGTGAGTCCACCTGAGTTCCTTTCAGTCCGCTTTGAAAAGAAAAGACCTCAACCGCCGGCACCGGGGGAATGCCGTCAACGATTGAGGTCTCTTCGAACCTAAAAGGTCACTTGGACTCTGGCTTTTTCGATATGATTACATGAAGAATATAGTGAAGAACGGAGAGAGATGCAAAAAAGTGAAATGGCAACGGATAATTGTAAATGATAAATTTGGAGATGTAAATGGGAATACATCCGGGGAACCGCGGCGATTGCCTATTCGAGGGATGCAGGACTAACCCGTACTGGTGATTGACAAGGACAGTGTGACCAAAATAACATCTTTGGATATTCCACGCGATGGATATTTGAACCTACGACCATGCCAATGGGATTGTGATATTTACCAAAGGAGTGCTTGTGAATGAGTCCCGCCAAAAGATGAAGCACGGCGGGCAGGCGCACAGGAACGAATCAGGCACAAATCTATACAAGAAAAGAAGGGTTTGAACTGCAAATAGCCTAATTAAGAATGGCTCGGATTTGCTAAAATCCTAATATTTGTCGCTCGGAATGTTTCTCGATTTTTCTTCTTGTCAAATGAAGGCACAACATCAAAAGAGACTCTCATTTTGTCTTTAATACCCGGAGGTAAATTATCTTTGTAACAAAAGAATGATTCGGTATTATCACTCTCTATAAAACAAAATGGTTTTTCAGGATTGCCAAGTAAAACATTTCCACTCAGATGTTGCTTGGATTTAATATTTTGAATATTCGAACTCCCAGTTTCTTTTTGCCATAATTCTCGGCATTGTCTCAATGCAGATTTGCTATCTGTAGGATATTGATCTACTAGAAACTCAACACTTAGTTCATTTATTGCACTCTCTATTTCATGCGGAATTTTCCATCCACTATCCTGACGTATAAACTTTGCAGTAAGAAAATGCAATAATGATTCTTTGTTTCTTGACAGATTCTTGAACAGAAAGCCCATATCAGCCACCATTTTTACCATCATCTCAGGTTTATTAGCGGTCTGAGCTGCCCTACAATAAATTAATAGAGATAAATCGCACTTACCAAGATCCCGTAAGACATTTGCATACTCTTGCAACAACCACCAATCCGCTTTAGGATGGCGACATAGCTCTTCATATATTTTTACTGATTCGTCGTTTTTACCTTCCTTATGTAAAGCAACTGCTTTTAAACGAACGAAATATTTTCTTTGCTTCGGAAATTGGGGCAGGATATCATCGACAATCTTTATTGCGTCTTCACAATTGTCTGTTTCTATTAAGGAATTTATCCTGTAATTGTACCATTGTGCTCGTCGACTCCATCCTTCCTTTCCATCTCCAATTTTCATCGGGTCAGAACTTATGCTCTCGGGAGATATCTTCGTGACCCATTCGTTTACGACATTCCAATCGCCAGCAGCCTTTGCACAGTCCAAAACCTCAAACACAGTCTTTTCAAGAGCAACGTCTTCAGGACCTAGAGACATTATTTTGTTTGCAATGTCCAATGTCTTTTCTAGTGGCTCGCTTTCTCCCACTTTGCATAGCAATCCGGAGATGTAAGTCCATACTACTTCAGTTTTACACCAATTTAACTCGCTGCAGTGAGACTCTAATTCGTGCGCGAGTTTCAGTGCATCGTCGAAATCGTTGAGTTTTCTCAAGCAATGCAGGAGACCAGCACCATACAACACTCTTTGCGAGTGTTCCCAGAGAAGAGTATACTTTTCTTGGCTCTCCTTGAACTTACCTGACTTGCGGAGTTCCTCAGCTTCCCGTCGAAGTTCACCATCGGAATCAATACTCATTGTCAAAGCTTCTCCATGATCTTCTTTGTTGTCTTGAAGTGAACTTTAGCTACTTTGGTGAGTATATCCTTTCCACGTTTCTCGCTCAGCACACGCGCTGTTATTAAAATTGAATCAAAATTGGATGCTCCCTTCGGGAAACTCACACCGTATTCTGAAGACATCTTCTGCAATCGCAATAAAAATTCTTTTCTTGCAAGCACAGAGGCTGCGGCAACTGCAAGATTGCTTTCCGCTTTAGGCCTTTGTATGATCTCGATCTGTGTTCCTTTCCCAGTTTTCAGCCCTTCTTTGATCAAATTTTCATGGCCAAACTGATCACAGATCGCGTAATTGCACTCATATTTTTTAAGAATATTTTCAATGGCCCGGCGATGTTGCCATGCAAGTAGACGTTGTGAGTCTTTCTTGAAAGAAGGTTCTTCCATAAGCTCGTTGTATTTCTCTGGCATTGTGACAAGCACGTAACACTTATCGCTACATATAGTTAGAATCTTTTCTCCGAGTTCAATATTACGAGCGTCGGACAAAACCTTGCTGTCACGAATACCGAGCATGGATAGTTGTTCGATATTTGAAGGATCGACCAGTACCGAAGCAGTTACCAGCGGGCCGAAGTAATCTCCTTTACCAGCTTCATCAACACCAATCCATGTTGTCACACCAGAAGGCAGTAACTGTTGCGAAGGTTGGCTTTTTTCCTTATCTGCAATAACCTCTAGTTGTATCCCAGATACAGCTCGAATAGCTAGTATTATTTCGTCCCACAACTCTCCAGCAAACCCATCTAAATAAAGGGTACTGTTTGAGTATTGCTTTATTACAACCTTATCTCCCTTTACGATATCATACCGATAATCACATTCATTCTCTGTGATTGCCTGCAGACAATCCCCAAAATTATTTTTGAGGAAAGTCTGGATTTTTGATTTGTCAGCAGAATCCAAAATTCTTACCTTAGCTGTTAAGTGCCCGCCTTGCGAAGTGCCTCCATCCATTGAGGTTATACACTTTGATATAAACTCATTAAGCTTTTTTGATAGCGCACCATTTGGTTTCCCACCTTGAACTTTTGGACTTTTGAAAGTGAACTTGCTATTATAATAGACCATAATCTTTGTGTTATCATTGAGGCCACTTACTTCAATATAGTAGTGCCATTCCCCTTCCTTAATTTCAGAAACGCTAAAGCCTTCGTCTCGCAATCTGATTTTAATCGCGGTCAATTCATTGATCGCTTTATTAGTATTCTCGTGTTTCAACATCTCATAGATTCGCAGACTCGACTCTGCTTCCTTAACATTAGCGACAACTTTTACGGCGTCTGAAGATCGAAATTCACTTCTAAGATCTAATTCATTTTCTTTAGGTATCAAAATCAGTTTGAAACCTGCTGCTAGTGCGTGGTCGACTTTCTCATTGATATCCGATACTCTTTTTATTTCACCATCATATTGCATATCGCCAGTTGCTGCAACCGGTTTATCAATAGTCAATAATCCAGAAGCTATGAGATATTCTAAAAAGGCTCCTAGGCCGATCGACTCCCCCGAGCAACCTTCAGTTGTCTTGCCCAAATCCACACTGAATTTCTTCACAGGCACATTAAACTTTGCTTGGGCAATGGCGGGTATGTTGCGCAATATCTTTTGGATATCTGGCGCTAAGTCTTTTAATGATTGTTGATCAGAACCAAGTAATCCAATGATTTCGTGGTGTTCAACGTTTTGAGTTCTCGTGTTCACAACCAACGCATATACCGCCGGGCGTAATTTCTGATCTGTTTCCGAGCTCGCAGCAAGAGCATATTCATAGCTTAATTCTGGAACTTCAATGATATAATTATTTTTAGATATCAAAGGAATAATATTTTTCGGAGGCGTATCCTCGTTTGGGAGCTTTTCAACGTTTACAAGCGCATTCACCAGAGCAGATAATTCGTCTGACTGTTGCGAATACTTGTTCTTTCTTAAGAAATCGATACCACTCAACAAAGAAGTAATCCTTAATTCCACAGCCCTAAATATTGGCTGATAGAGCCACCAATAAATAGAATCATTTTTAATACCATTGGTCGCAATGTATTCTTCGCAAAACTTTGAGACTAGTATGAATGTGTCTATGTTGGTTGATAAATCTTCATCAAAGGATTTTATTCCCTCTGAAAATAATTTATAATATTGATCAAAAGAATCAGCATCCTTTTCGCCTAGGCGAGAACGCTCTCGAGTGATAAATTGTTCAATGAGATGAAGATCATCTCTTTGAATTAGACAATCACTTAGCTGTTCAAATAAATCAGTATCCACATCGTTCTCTTTAGAATCAGCCAATAAGAAGTCAATCTCATTGAAAGTATTTATCATCAATGAATGAGCCGCCTTAGGATCCGACCCTCTTAAAGCATTGATAACTAGTAAGTCATGATGTGTTTGAACAAATGGAGAATAGATATTATTCCAATCATCTTTACTTTTACTCAATACTTCACTGTTGCGTTCGATTTTCATTAATGACTGAACAATATTAGCAGCCAAGTATTCAAGATTATAGGCAATACAAACGGCCTCATCACCCTCAAGATAAGAGTTCCAGTTTGCTATCAGCTCGTTTATGCGTTTAGGATAATATTCTATATTCATTGATCGATAACTCGAAAAAGTTTAATATCAAATTCGCAATACTAATGGACGACTATTTTGCGAACGTTTATTAAAATATTTATAGCGTGCTTTATCAAAATAAATTTGCCGAGATAGCGTTTTGGGGAGAAATGGAAGTTCCGCCCTAAAAGCAGTGTCGACAACATATTCACACTGTACGCCATAAGGAGTACAAAATACAGTAACTCCAGAATCATCAAGAAAAACTAACTTTCCATCTGGATCTAAATAGCATACATGCTTTTCCCCTTGAAATGTTACAACAGACATTATTGTTGAAGTATAGGTATTAACAATAGGTGTTATTAATGAATCACATTGAGGTTGTTGCAGATTTGGGCACCGCTTGCATGCATTGTTGTGCACCGAACCTACATAGCGGCTAATACAATTTATCTCAATGAACTGTGCACGTAACGAAGGAATATCAAGAGAGTTTTCTAATTGAGACCAAGCTTCCATCGGATTCAGGACATGTTTGATTGCATGCTCCTTGAGTTTAGCTATATTATCGAAGATGTTTATGGTATAATCAAAACCGTTTATTGTAGTGACACTTTGTTTAAAGGGATTCATCGTGGCAGTTATTGGAAGCGCCGTTGTGACCTGTCTGCAAATTTCTGGCGCAGGCGGGTCAAGGCGGAAGTCACCGTGCCTATACTGAGTCCCAAGAATATCGCCACCTCTTTGTTCTTCAGCAGAACCAGCGAGCCATCCCGACGAGCTATTCGACTCAAGCGGCAATATTTTTCGTGCTTCTTGCATTCGGTGTATTCATATTTCTCAAGTTGTTTCCCGTAAAATTGAATTTTCTCTTCATTCTTATGGATCGTTGCTATTGATAAATTATAACGGAGAAGATTTATGGTTTCTTGAATTTTCAATAAACTAGCATATAACTTGCTCAGGGTCTCATATTTATTTAGCATCCTTCTCTGTTCATCAAGTAGATCGCCAGTTAATAAATCGCGAATTGCTTTAGCGGTTTCTTCAATTGAACTACCCCTAATTCTTGATAAGAATTCAAGTTCAGACGGTCTAACGTCTCTCTCAAATATCGAATAAACAAAAAGGATTGCCCGTTCTGTATCATTAATTTCTTCATAAATGGACTGTAATAATTCTTTTTCATTTTCGAAATCTTTCACATCGTCCGGTAACGGGTCATCGGACGGTATTTCGTTAGTAACACTATCGTCGATTGGAATCTCAACGGGTTCTTTCCGTTTTTGAGATATTAATGTTCTCAGAAAATTTTCGAGAACTTTTGCAAACCAAAAATCAAACTCTCCACGATCCGAGTCAAAGGTTGATAATCTCTTTCCATCTTTCAGATACAACCATACATAGGAATAAAACTCTCCTCGATCCACTATATGACTACAATTTCGGACCTTTGGATAGTTATATATTAATCGGGCTTTAATTTCAAGCAATTGGGAGACGGCATTTTCGTCACCTTTTTTAATTCGCCCGAGGATTTCTAGAATATTCTCCATCCTCTATATATTAATACTCGATTAAATGAATTTTTACTGCATAAAATAATTCGATCATAACAATATCTCTCGAAAACGCTTAACAGGCACAAATCTATCGTCTGATTTTTGCCTAATCCAATTATTTTCTTCGGTCAGGTACAATCGAAGGCATTTCATCGTATTCTCGTCCGAATAATTTTCTTCCGGTAAGGTCTTTTCTGACGCCACCCCATTGCTTGAAAAAGAAAGATACTTTCGCACCCCTACATTGCCTAAAAATTGAAACTACCCATTCTTTTTGCATTGGCCTTGCGCCTGGTCCTGACTCACCTCCCACTATTGCCCAGTTTATTCCTGCAAGCGATACCCTACCCACATCTCCGATGAGAGGTTCGAAAGAAATAAATTTTATACTTGATGGGATACGCTGAAGATCCTTAATTCTTCCAATTGTTTTTCGATTTTCTACACTCACACCCATCCAGACATTATCAGGCCAATCAAGGTGTTGTGCTAATTCTTTCAACCGGGCGCTTCGTTTGGTGAGAATCTGAAATGTATGCTGCGGACAATCTCTCATTGTTGCAAATACTCGTTTGATATATTCGAGCGGAACCTGTTCGTGAAAGAGGTCGCTCATTGAATTCACAAATACCAGCTTCGGCTCTCTCCAATGATAAGGGGCTTTTAGAAGATCCGGTTGGAGCGTAAGTTTGAATTCGTTCCGATATCGTTTAACACCCATCGCTTTCAACCGTTTCGCCATTCGCTCTGCATAACAAAATTTGCATCCAGCGCTAATTTTAGAGCATCCTGTTACGGGATTCCATGTCATTTGCGTCCACTCAATGTGGGATCTCGTTGCCATCTACACTACTCCTCTATCTCGATATTTATTGAAGATGTCTTGAATGATATCGTGACCGGTTTGATTTTGTGAAGCAAAGAAAAGATAGTAAATAATCGCCGATTTACTATTTCTCATTGGTATTGGATCGGGCACAAACTTAAACTTGGCAACATCCTTCAATCTCTTCTGAAAAGCATATGCAATTGCTTGATTGGTAGTCTTTTCTTCAAAACCAAAAAAGTTGCATGTAGTGTCATATGCCGCTTTTCGCCAAGAATCATCTCCCCAATAAGCATTCATACGATCTATTTGACAAGCATCAACATTGTTTGGATTGCTCCAAAATACATTCCGATTCATATCGGTTACAGGAAAATTTAAAAATATTTCGATGCTCTTCATTTCTCCTGCCGCTTTTATGACCTCCCAATTCAGATGCAACCCGTAAGGGTCTAAGAGACATAACGCCCGACGATAATTCTTATACAGACATTTAGGAAAAACCCGCTGGAGTAAAATGCTATTACAGTCACCATTGTAGACAAATACGTCCTTCTCATCTTTAGTCAACGAAGACAGATGGTCACTTTTAGCCTGGTTCAAATCGATAAGATGATATTCCTTAAAGCGTGGTGATATGTTCAATGCATTCAATGGACTACCGAGAACGAATTCTTTCTTATCCTTTGAGTAGTGAACGCCTGCTCCCGAAAAAGCATCAATATAGATATGGTATAGGTTAAAATTCTTTTGTGCGGAAATGATAGTTGAATAGGCCTGCGCGTACTCTTTTATGATATCCAACTTAATCTCAGACCAGTAGTTGATCTCATCAAATTTCATATTACCTCCCCTATTTTATTTAAAAACACCAAATTGCTTTTATTGCGTTGAACATTGCCCTTTGTCTCTCTTCAACTTTGTTGATCGGAAAAACACCGCTTTTCGACGGAGCTATCTTTGGTATTTGAAACTCGGCTGGAAGGTTTTTAACATCAACCTTCGGAAGATGACCAGATAACAATTCATTCCAAATAAAATTACTTTTAGTATAGGTATCTAATTTGTCAACATAGATTTCATCATTGCTGCTAAGATTCTGTCTGTCTTTTAAGAGTAGAACCATACCAAGAAGATTGCGGGTCTGACGAAAAGCATTTTCATCAAAAGCACCCTTTGTAGTAAATAGAACCAGATTCTTTTTGTGCTGGGTGATAATATGTTCTAGGTGCAATCCATGGCGTTTATTATTATTTCGATTGAATCGGTCTTCAAGCTCTTCTAAATCAGCGGACACATATGATGGTTTATCCAATAATTTTGCCAGATAACGATCTATCCGCATAAGGATGTATTTACTAAAATTGAGTTTGTTATTAGAAATGTTTTTAAAGCGGTCATATTCGAAAAGGTCCTTTGCTACTTTATGCTGACCAGCCGTAATTGACCCCCTGCTCACCAACGTTTCTATCAGGTCGCTATCAAATGCCCCTATTGCGTCGGCCAACGATTTATTTCTGACGGCTGCGATTAAAGGATAAATTATGCGTTGGAATTCATTGCTATCATAGGCATTAAGCAATCTTAAGATCACGTGCATTTGGTCAAATTTTCGAGCAATCCCGTCAATTTTTTCGCTTTCATTTGGATCCATAGTTTTTATGCTCGAAAGTATCAACACATATTGTTGGTTCTGATCGAGTATTTTATTGAAAATAATATTCTCATTTTCATACGATGTACGCAACCTTAAATATAAATCAGCATAGTAACGAAAATCTTCAGTAATCCTAGAAAACAGAAGATCGCGATCCTGAAAATCAGCAAAGTATTTTCTTATCTTTGGATTGCGATACATTTCATAATGATAGTCGTATTCGAATTTTTCATAATCTTTTTCGCTATCTGCAAATTTTGAACGAAAGAAAGTTCTAAAGAATATATCCAAATCTATTGATTTCTCGGTTGTATTCTTAAGGACTGCTTTAAAATATTTATCTTGCATTTCTGTCCAGACACGATTTGCTTTTTCTTTTTGATCTGTTGGTAAGTTTCCAATGAGTTTTCCTTTTAATATCTCATATGGTTGCAGACCTCTTCCTCGATCATTGACGACCTCAAAAATCATTGAAACATTTTGCTGGCGCTCAATACGTATTTCTACTATAGAAATACGATCAAGGAGATATGTGACATAATATGTAGTTTTTATAAGATCGATAGTTGTAGGATTATCACTACTGAGGAACTTATCGAAATATGAACTAATCTCTTTATAGTTTTCATTTATTCGACGTCTTGTCTCGTCTTTAATTTCAATTGCTTTTTCATCAATTAATGCTCGGAAAGCATCTTCTCGATTATCATTGAATATTTTGAAACGCTCTGCCTCACCAAAATCATTTGTTGCAAAGATAAGCTGTTCAATTATTTTACTGCTAAATGTTTTTCCCTTTAAAGCAGAATCGGCTTCAACATCCTTCAATATCTTATAGAGCTTAATAAGCATAAGCAATAAAGTAGTCAGTCTTTGTTGACCATCGACTATGGATATATTTTCTGCGGTCGTATGAGTGAGATATGTATTCAAGAAATATGGTTCAAACCTATCTAGAACATCTTCTTGAATCTCTTTGGGTTGTTTTTTATTCAGATTGTACTGCGAAAAACGAACTTCGATATCATTTAGCAACGTCAAGACCTCATCTTTTTGCCACTTATATTCTCTTTGATAGATATCGATAAAGTAAGACCTCTGCGCATTAAACACAGTCCGCAAGGTTTGATCATGGGGTGTGATAAGGCTTTTTACTGTTGAATCTGTCATAGGTATACTCCTTTTATTGTTCTTCCTCTATTTATGAATTGCATGAACACGACTTATGAATACTTTTACTGGCATTGCTCACATTCGTCAGAATTTCTTTGGGAGCTTTCTCGGAGATAGTGTAACGGATGCGGTTGTTCTCCAGTGAATGGTACTCCCATTTATTCGCGATTTATAAATTTCGTAATCCATAAATAGAGTATTTGCAGTTACTGACCTCTTCTCTATACTTCTAAGGACTTTTAACCAATCTTTTATTTTCCGTCAGCGATTCGAAATAGGATACGATTCTCTCTATAATATCTTGATGTCGAATTAGGATCCCCAATTCAATATTTCTTTCTTGTGCAGCTTCAGTAAAGTTTGCAGAAGTCACCAATGCAAGGGTTCGATCTGCTACAAGGCATTTAGCATGAAGACTAGTATGTTGAAAATTATTCATAGCAAGTGATCGTGGGTCATAGTAGATCGAAGGCGTTTTTTCCCACGGCCAGTGCTTTTCTTTGAATTCTGATATAAACCTATGAACTATCTCGGATTCAAGAGAAGTGTCGCCTTGATTCCGATTTATGTTCAAACAGAATGTAACCTTCAATGAATCATTCTTTTGCATTTTATCATAAATGTGCTTGAACAACTCTTGCGCATGATGAACCGCATATCCCACAAGAAGTAACTCGTCTTTTGCGCTTTCGATGATAGAATGCATTGTTGCGGCGGTATCACTCATAGGAATACCGGTTATTTCTGGACCTGAAAGAACGAGCTCAATAAGATATTCAACCTGCGTTTGATCCTTTTTTACCATTAGGATTGTGTCAATGAGGATGCCTATTTGTAGAGCAGAAAACCCATTTGATTGGAGTTCGGTAAGAAATGGTTTGATTTGTCCGGATTGATTGCCAGCAATTTGCTGGAGAGCAGCATCATTCAAACCATACGAGAGAGGACCATTCTTAAACGAAGCCGAAAGCGACTCAAGTCTTTTTATTGTTAGTTCGTGCAGTTGTGATTTCATCATTATGTAAGTTTAAAAAAGTTTGCGCCAATATTATCAATTGTTGGAACAACTAACGCCCGATCGAGAAGTTCATTCCGTTGTTCGCATGATGTTTCTGAAACAAGTAGACATCCATGGCAGGCGCTTCCTATCAGTTGCTGGTGGTCGTGAATACCCGGGATATGAAGAGCACAAACCGGATCATTTGAGCATAATGTTCCCATCTCGAGGGCTGTCCAGAAGTGGCGTCTTATGTCTTTACCTGCCATAATCAATCCACCGAGAGTTCCTTCTGCATCAGAAGAACCAGTAAACAATAATATCCCGTTTTGATTACTTCCGACATAAATCCTTTCCTTTAACGAAGATGCCGGATAACCGCATTCCAATGATATTGACATCATTAATAAGTGTGAAATCGAGTGCAAGAAATAATACGGAAGACCCGGAAATACAGGAGATTGAATTTGATGTTCTTGTGCCCATCGTGTAAAGCCATCTTGAAGCTGAGTACCACGCGACCTTACCTCTGGTTTGTTTAACCAAGTCCGTATTGTATCGTTATTGAACTGGATAAAGATTCCTTCTCCTCGATTTTCCACGGCAGGCAACCAATTCTGGTGAATCGCAATTGGAGCACGCTGAACATCTAGAGATAATTCACCCTGAATATCTGTACCTCTCGATTCGAACCTTGTGAACCCTACCAACGCAGCAACTTCTCTTAAGCGGTGGATTAGCACTATTCTTTCAATACCGGTAAGCCAGGGGCTTTCCCATTGTTGACGCGGCAGCGAACGAGCATAAAAATCGCCTTCGTATTCATCAACTCCGATTTCTTCAGCAGCAGTTGAGAGGGCTTCGAATTCAGCTTCTTTGACAGGACGGTCAACTTCATCCAAACCATTCCGTCTTCGTTGAATCGCAGCTAGAACAGCATCATCATTCAACCCTTGCAACCTTTCGGCCACAGACCTTCGATTCTTCTCTCTTTGGAGATCTTCCATCGTATTCACTTGAGAGAAGAAATCATCCCAAAGAGCAGTTACTACTCCATCCACAGCCCCACGAGGATCCGGAATAGAAATAACCGACATGATTTCGGGAAAGTACGCATTGCTCGCACTTCGAATAAGAAGGCGATTGTCTTTTCCGCAACGCTCCCTTGTTCCAGCACCAAGCCATGGACGCGAACCATTACATTGACCCAGAGCTTTCAGTTCCCTCCGAGCAGCTTGGCTCATTGCTCGTTGTGCACCACAATCACACGTCAGCCAAATTTCGGATAAATCACCCGACGTTCCTCGTTCTTCCATCCACAATTGCCGTGGACAGTCACTATGAGCACCGTGAATAAAGGATTTCCAATCAATATCTCCTATATGACCATGTTCGCATGCCCGTACAAAACGTATGGGCACAACGTTTTTATTTTCTCCATCATCGTCACGATAACGATTATTATTCAACGCATTCTGATTAACAAGTTTACGACGGCGAAATCCTTGCGGGCTCGTACCCGAAAATTGGACTATGAACCATTCGGGGAACCTAAATCCCGTTATCTTAGGATGCAATCCATGAGGTTGATCACTTGCTGGTGGAGGTTTTCGCAATGTAAGAGCACTCACCTGCAATATTCGCCGTAACTTTTCTGTCAACCTCGGTTCATTAACAACCGGTATACGATCAGGTTGATATTCCCACTGATCCAATCCAGCTATAATAACGGAACCGTCCGGAAAATCGACCATTGAACCCGGGCCATAAGTTGAGATAACCTGACTTTCTCGTATTTGATTTTTCATTGTCTTCGATCCGGCCAATCGTTTAAGTTTTTTGTGATGACATCAACACTCCGTTCGACATCCCGCATTGATCGGTTTGCTTTGAATTTTCTCCGCACTGCGGGAAGCGTCTCTAATTCGGAGTCTAACAAATCGTAGAGCAGATGTGCTGATACACGCGCTTCCCATTGTTGATATTGAAAATGAGTGTTTGTTGAAGCAAACTCTTGTGCTATCGTATGCCAATAATCGAGTATTCTCCGACACCTGCTCAAGATGTTCATACGAAGGCGTGTTCGCTCATCATCGGAGAGTTTACCGTTATGATTTTCTGCTCTCTCACCAAAGGTGCTTATGAGAGCTTCAAGATCGGTTCTTAATCTTAAAATAGATTCAGCACCTTGCGGTGGAGTCATTTCTGAACGACCATGTCTAACTAATGCCACTACTGCTGCCAATAACGCACGATCTAATGCCCGTGGTGAAAATGGAGTCACACTTGTTGGTTCTACCGCACGATAAAAAGTATTGTGAAAATTCTCAAAGCGTTCATAGTGTGACCGGTCTCTTGGTTTATGAACATTCAACAATGTTACTACTAATCCCGGCCGTTCCGGATTCCTTCCGACACGGCTTGTCGCTTGAATATATTCCGCTTTGCTCTTAGGTTGACCTAATACCACCATCAATCCCAATCTTGTGATATCCAAACCCACAGAGATCATATTCGTGGCAAGTGCAACATCAACGTGTTCACTCTCATAAAAAGGCATACTCAACCGACGTTTATTGCCTGCGATTTCATTTGTCGAAACACGGGATGTAAGTTCTAGCACATCGTAACTGATATTTCTGTTGGTGAATAAATTATCTACTGGTTCTTTTCTCTTATGGTTCGAGTATTGAGCAAGTCTTGTTCGTACTTCATCTTCAATAATTCTTCTACTTCCCCCCAATTCTCTTAGACTATTGAAATATCCTAGGAACGACATATAAGGATCTGCGGTATTATCATGATTTCTTTTTCCGCCCTCGAGTTGATATGCCGTCTGAGCACCACTCAACAACGATAAAGCGGCTCGCAACAAAACGACCTTCAAACTACGCCCTTGTGCTGCGACACCAACATACAATCGAGCCGGAGTTGTAGTTGAGGGTTCGGTTTTTGCGAAGAATGAATTACCTCGGTCAATTCCTTGCGGAGGAAAAATAGAAACTTCGTTCCTGCCAAACAACGCCTGAATTTGTGTGTCGGCCCGGCGAACTGTTGCCGTGCTCGCAATGATCTTTGGACGGAATTCGACTTCGCCTATCTTCCGAGAAGAAAGACAATCTATGACAGTTTCATACACACCGGCTATTGTACCCAAGGGACCAGATATAAGATGTAATTCGTCTTGAATAACCAACTCGGGGGCTGGTAAATGACCTCCAAGCGTTCGGCCGATATTTAATTTGGTCGGTCCATAAAACCCTTTTTCATCATATCTTTCGACAAGTCCGAACAATGCACCTGTTTCACCAATCCAAGGTAGTGATGCAAACTTATCTACGGTTGCTATAATAAAAGCAGGTAAGCGTTGATAGATAGGTTCGTCAACGCCAATAATAGGTAATGGACGATCACCGGAAAAATCACAATTATGATTTGCGCAGTGCACGATCAGATTATTTGGTTTGTTTTGGTTCGGAAACAACCGGAAAGAATCAGCTACGAATTTTTCTCCACACCATGGACAGTTTTCAATCGGGATAGGTGATGGATTTCGATCACTGTTTTGTCTGAAGCGATACCACTTTCTATATGCCGTATCTTCTGCACCGGGGCCATCGTATCCTTGATGCCCCATTCTATTCGGCGTAGCTGCTGTACCAACCCACAGACCAATTTCGAAAGGCCATGTCCCAAGCTTGGCAGTATCCTTTTCTCGCTCGAGTTCCAAAGCACACATCATAGCAGAAGCACGACCAAGCTGATCGAGTGTGAGCAACCGCAGCGTATAACGCATAAGGACAGAAACACCTGCAGAACGAATTCCTGCATGTTTTAAGCGACGCAAAACCATTGTGAATGCAGCAAGACCAAGATATGCTTCTGTTTTACCGCCTCCAGTTGGAAAAAACAAGAGATCGACAATTTTTCGATCTGAATGAATTGGATCCGCAATACCTCGCAAAGCCATAAGAATAAAAGCAAGCTGAAATGGACGCCACTTCGGCGGATTGACTTCATCAGGCTGTTTTTGCTGAGACTGAGCTTCACGCCTTCTTGCCGACTGTGCCATTGCACGATTAGCAATTCTAAATGCATCTAATACTAAAGGTTCTTCTAATGCATTGATTCCAGCTTCAATACGATCTGCCGCTACCCGCGCATAGTTAATTAAATCCTTAGCTGTTGCAACCTGCCGTGGTTCCAATCCAGATGTTTTTGATTGCAGAGATGTAATCCAATCTCGGTATTGCGTTACAAGCGGCATAAGTGCAGTTTTTAAGACAGAGAAATCAGTGATGGATCCAAGCTCTTCCATTCCAAGTTCGACATTAGGAATGGTAGCTGGAGCAACGCGTTCAACTTCAGCAACTGGTATCCATGTTGTTTTCATGACAAAGCAGTGACCATTGTTATCCTGTTCCACTGAAGTTGCAACACCATGACCGACCGCAAATTCAAAGGCATCACGATAATGCAGATCGGCTACACGTTCATCCCATTCATTACTGAGATCAGTTAAAACTTCTCCGCGAAGATCGGGACGCGGGATAAATGACTCTGTTGATTCAATTTTCAACTCTGTTTGGAATGCAAAACTGTGGTAATGATAATTGGCACTTGGCTTACGCCCGTTGACAAGAAAAATGGAAACGGAGTTCGTTCCGGCAGGCAGACGATCTGACGTAATTCCGACAGGTCTATGTATAATACTAAGCATCAATCCATCACTGTTTGGAATTTCTACTTCTTTTCGTCTGCTTCCAGGTTCAGGTAATGCAACTTTGAGACGTTCTGTTCTTGGAATGCGGCGATATCCTTTCGGAGGTTTTGGTACTTTAGGATCGGAAGATTCAGGTTCTGATTGTTGATCTCCATTCATTTCTTCAGGTTCTTGGGCTTTATCTCCGGCTTCCCAAACATAATCTCCCCAAGAGATTGTAACGTCTACTGATTTGACAGTTGGTTTCGTTAAAAAGCTGATACCCATTGATGATGTCAGTAAACCTTTTTTTGCTGCAGAGCGATCAACAGGAGCATTATCATCGGTTCCACCTGACTCACCACCTGAGTCGATTTCATCATCGGCTGTCTCATCTGTGCGTTGATCAATGGGTGCATCAGTGGGGACTAAGAAACCTGTGAGATACCACCGTGAGGGTGGAGCAGGAAGAAGTTCATTCGCGAATGCGTGGTTGTTATCTGGTCCGACGATATCCAATCGCAATGCTTCAACCAATTCACTGCGTATTTCAACTGATGTTGCCATACAATTCTTTCACAAATGATTAGAATATTTTCAATGCAAATAGAATTAAAACGATAACAATTATAGAAACTAACGTAACACCCCATTTTAATATAAATTTATGATGCTTATTTATGGTTTCTATCGCTTTTTCAACAATTGTCTTCTGTTCATTAATGTTTACATCAAGCTTGTTCACAGTATCTATTCTTTCTCTCTTCTCTTGATCCACAGATTCAAACAACAATTTTTCGATACCTTCTTTTTCTTTAAGCAAGGCGTCATTTTGATTTTTTGATGCATCCTCAATGTTTTCTGCTAATCTTTTTTCTGTTTCAGTAATTTGCTTATTCGTGTTATCTGTTAATATTGCCATTTCTCCGTCGAAATGATTTTGAAGGTTATTTATGTTCTCTTTCTGCAGAGCAATTTTCTTTTCTTGCTCAGAATTTATATTTTCCATTGTTCCAGCCAGTCTTTTTTCTGTCTCAATCAGCTGCAATTGGGCTTGCCTAGTCATTTCTCTAATTTCTTCTGTAAAATGGTTTTCAATGGCTTTCAAATTCTGCATTTGAAAATTGACCAATCTTTCTTGATCTTCTTTTGACTGTTTCATTATCTCAGTCAATTTGTTTTCTGTTTCAATTATTTGTTCACTTATCTTTTTCGAAATATTCAATATTTTATTATCAATATCGGTTTCAATCTTTTTTAAATTCTCAGCTTGTTCTACAAGATCACTTATCTTCTTTTCTTGATCAGACTTAGTCTGCTCAATTATCATTGTTAATCTATTTTCCCTCTGGGCAATCTGTGTCTGCGCTTGATTTATAATTGTTTTTATTTCATCCTGAAAACTATTGTGAAGCTTCGATACATTTATAGCCTGCTGAACAATATCGCGTATGCTTTTTTCTTGCTCTTTCGATAAATGAACGAGATTAAGGATGGTCGTTTGTTGTGACTTCAATTCATTATTTTGTTTATCGATTTTTTTCGCATGCGAAATAATTTCTTCATTTACCGACTTGATTTCCTCTTGTTGTGACGCCATAAATTCTTGTTGTTTGTTCAACTCTTTAGCAAACATTGTATTAAGGACCATCAACATACTTTGTACTTTTAATAGCTCACCCTGAACATCTAGTGCCTGCACAACTGAATCTGTAGTCTTACCAGTTAAAGCCCACCAGAATTTTTTAAGAAACCCTGCCTTATCACGTTCAGTTTTGAGTGATGTTAAATCTTTCAATTCGTCGAAAAGAGAAGCCATTCTTGAAGCAATAGCTTTAATATCGATATTTTTAATAATTTGAGTAGGTAATTCAATGCTAGTGAGTTCTTTTACGGTTCGGGAGACTTCAAGATTTATTTTCTTCTTCTGTTGTTTCTTAAATAATTCAAGCTCTTCAATCGGAACAAGCTTCCATTGTTGAGTATCTCCCTCATGGATTCTCCAGAGATGAATTCCTGACCCCTCATGTGTTTCAGCTTTTCCATCAATACAAAGTCCGCCAATTTTTGAAATAATCAGAATATAACCGTTTGATAACTCACGCAATTTCCACAGCTGGTTACTGCCTTTGTATAGACTCCACTGGTGTATTATTCCTCCATCTGTTAAACTAGAATTTCCATCATCAATACAGCAACCGCTATGTTTTGCAACGATTTCGTAAAATCCATCGTTATTCGGTATAAATTGCCATTGTTGATTTAATCCACTATTGATAGGACTCTGCTGAATCTTTGCACCATTCTTCATACTTAAATCTAAAACATCAAGGCAAAGGTCACTCAATTTATTGACAATCAAGAATTCCCCATCGAGTTTCATTTGCCAGCTTCTCCATTCCAAATATCATGACTTTTCCTGATTTGTTCCTCTATTAGCATGTTCTTCGAAATTAAATCCTCTTTCTTTTCAACATGCGCTTCGAAATGAAGTCGTTGTGTGTCCTTTTGTCTTAGCATAAACTCGTTTGATTCGATAATCAGATTGTACCTAGAAATCATTTCTCGATAGTTTACATTGACTTCAAATATTCCACTTAGTACAGTACGGTGCGAATTAAAGGTTTCATCAAGAACAGTTAGCATCTGTATGCTTCGTGAGTTTTCGACACTATCGATACCTTGGTCAACTAAAAACGTAGCAACATAGGAGCCGATAATTCCACCAACGATTGGAATTGGTATTAAAGCTTGACCTGCTGCCTTTCCTGCAAGTGACGCACAAGTTTTAAGTCCTACCTTAAACGATTCTGATGCTGCTTGTTCTCCTGTGATTTCACCATTTTGCCAGCGCCACATAGCTTTTGCAGACTCTACACCAACAACTGCAATTCCAGCCAGTGCCGCTGGTGAAAGATCGGCCAATGGACCCTGAATTTGACCAGACTTCACTGCTGCACATAATGAGCCTGCAATGGCAGATTTGATAAACGCATCTGCACCTATTTGAAGAGCATTATCTTTTCCCCAATTTGCGATGTCTGCTCCATATTGACTTAAGGAATATTTCGGATCACTCATTACTTTTTTTAGACCACCTAAGACAATAGGAGCAGATTGTATTGCCACAGAAATAAGAGCTGCAGTTCCTGCAGCTTCCCCAATTTCTTTTATATGGGACATAACATTTACCTGCTCGGGTTGTGCAAACTCCTTTACATCACCCTTTTTAACTTCCCTCGCCCAATTATCGGCTTCGTTTTTTTTGAGTGGATCCGATTCTGTTCCATCAGGAGCTTTCACTCTAGCTGTTAAATGATCTTTTGTTTCATTTAATCTCTCAGCAACTTGAGGACGGTTCAATTCCTCTTTGGCAATCCGGTGTGCAGCTTCTTTTTTTGCTTCCTCGAGTTGATCTGAAGGAATAAGTCTTTCCTTCCCATGGTGGATAGCTTGTGTATGAACTGGACCTTTTAGTGTTTCTGCCTGCGCATCGAATGATTTATCTGGATACTTGTAATATTTTGAACTATACTCCTGACCCCAATTCGTACCAATATCAGTAGAACCAAGTTCATTACTATGCTCAAGATTGGTTCTAAATGGAGAATCCTTCAATGCCGCATTGATATTGAATGACCCTGAATGTGCAGCTTCAGCATAAAATCCCGCTAAACTCGGAACATCGTTGTTACCATATGTGTTCGCCACATAACCGATTTCTTGATTTGCCAACTTAACGGTATCTTTAACCACGTTAGCCCAATCTGTAAATTGCGAAACATGTTTTCCAGCTTCATCCGTAATAAATGCAGAAAGTCCTGCATCCATCCAATCATTATCACTTTTTTTCTCTGCCATAATTATCAACCTTTATAAATGAGATACATCCGCTAAAGCTGATTGATAAGTCGTTTTGCCATCTAGATCAATGGTCAAAGATGTTATTGGCTTTGCTATAACTGGTGGTTGATTACTCAATGCAATTAAATCTGCAAAAACACCAACTTGTAATCTCATGAGAGATTCATGTGTCTTTATATTTTCAGGATATGGAATACGAATACCACTTTGAACACCTAGATGCTCCATAGCATTAAAAAAGGCGTTCTGGATATAATGAAAGGATTCAACATACCCATTTCGTATAAATCGCCAAAAACCACGTTCTAACTCAGCCAAATATTGTTCAACGGTTAATCCTAAGCCAAAGGGAATATCTTTTTGAACTGAAAATGGAATCCATTCATGTCCGCCATTACCATTGTGAATATGATAAACCATCGGGATAGATGGACCATTGGCGGGACGCATAACTGTACCAACATGAAATCCTCCTCTCCCGTACTTTTCAGACATTTTCATGTCATAGTTTACTCTTTCTTTCAATTGCTCACAAATATGCGCAAAGGTATCCTCAGGCTTAACAATATTTGAAATATAGTCCTCTATCCAAACATCAGTAGGAGTACCTCCAATCTTTCCCATTCCCCAAAAGGAAATTCCAATTGAATGATTCGGGATCAACTTAACTTTATCACATCCAGTCCGATAAACAGGTGTTGCAGGTTTACCGCTGGGAAGAATATCCGTTTTCGCAAAAGATGATTCTATCGCCGAATCTCCAACCATGACAACTCCATATTTTGAAACTTCACTCAATACAAGTGTCATTATAGACTCCTATAGAAAAAATTCTTGAGATGAATTTTTAGACTTAGCTTTTTTTAGTTTGCCAGTTTTATAAGTTGCTTTCGGCTCGCTTACAGCACCCGCAAGCTGTTCTTCTTTGGCTCGCTGTTCATTGAGAGCAAGCAGACGGGCAAGGACATCATCCCGGATTTCATCGGGCCAGCGATAGCGCCAAGGTTTTTTTCGGCTGCGGCCGGTTTCTTCCTCATCCTCTTCTTCATAATCTAAGATGAATTCGCAAGTAGGCTGGATGTCTTGCCAACCATAAGCATCAAGCACGACACGATCCATAGCGGCATGCAATTCGCGCAAGCGCAAGATGTCGGATGATGATTCTTCTGGATCGTGGAAGCGATTGTATGTTTTTGTTAGTCCTTCATTATTCTGCACCATAAGTGCAGATCGATACTCATAATATTTTCTGCCAGCATTTTCAAGTATTGATTTGCTATTCCATTCTTTAGGAAATGGAAAGGTTTCAAAACAGTCACTCGGAGTGTAACTTAATCTATCCTCAAGTGATGAGCTAAGGAATATCGACCATACTTCATGTATTCTTGATTGAAGTACTCCAAATGCAGCATTTTGTTGAAACAAGAAACGATAATGCGGACCTGCAACAATTGTTGATGCCGGGACAAATGCAAATGCTAAATACGTGGCAGTATAAGGATGCATCAAAGTTCTTTCTTTATCCGCCAACAAATGTTTCAATGCTGGAGCTGTCTCTCCCCATCGCCACCAATATCTTGCACGAATTTCACGATTCTGTGCCAAACGCATTGGTTTCACTTTTTCCTTAATGATATTGTACAGGTCAATGTACTTTTTTGCATCATCTTCTGACATATCACCAAAATCAATTGCATATCTGGAATGCATAATGTGGGGGTCATTTAACATTTCATCTCCCCCCATATATGGAAAAATTACTTCTGAATATTTATTATTTTTTTGAATCAATTGATGCATTGCCTCAATTGAATTGGAATCTGTATTGCCATCATCAAACAGAAAACCAGTACCGAATGCAATAGGGCCTTGAAATGAAAGATTAGAGTTCTCTTTTAATGAAATCGGATTCTCATCGCCTCCTGAATAGAATAGAAAAGCTGATATTCTATCTACTTCTTTTCCATCTAAATAGCATTTCTCAATTGGATATTTTTTGGATATATGGATAATACTTACTGTTACAGCGGCGGCACCAATCCATTTAAATCTTTTAACTGCGTGGTAAATCTGCCCATCCTCTTTCAATATTATTCTCAAACCAGATGTTCGCGTATCACCTTGCCGGATGGTCTTTGTCGCAATTAATCCTTGGCATCCCTGTGCTCGTAAGAGAGAAAAAGCTCTTCTATAGAAATGAGCGACTAGATCGGAATTACCATGTGTTTCATGATGTAAAACCTTAAGCCAATCGAGATAGCCTTTTCTATTACTATTAACTAAAGTATTTTTCCCCGCAAATGGCGGATTACCAACAATACCATCGAAGCCACCATTTTCACGAGCGAATACTTCCGGAAACTCAATCTCCCAATGGAATGGGAGTATGGGATGCTCTCCATTATGCAATGCATTTATAATCGGCTGCACATTTTTAGAGGCATCAAATGTTCTAAAGAACTCAAGGAACTGATCGCGGTATGCATTACGCTTTGCCAATCGCTCACGGTCATTATCAGCATTAAAAAAAGCCGCTACAACACAATCACCGGCAAGGCGAACAAAGTTGAGAGACTCGTCGGCAAGGTCGAGCTTTTGGCGTTTAAGCTCAGGGGGCACAAACTCATCTGCCTCAAGTATCTCTTTACGAAACTTTGCTGCCTTGGTAATCTTTTCTTCAACTTCATCCTGTCCTAACACGCGGTTCTGCTCATCGTGCCAATGGAAATCGGCAAGTTGTTTGCGGGTCAATCCTACAAGCGAATCGCCACAACGTATGGCGTGGTCGAGAAATGTAAAGGGATGATCCTTCGCCAAAGTTGCGAGCCAGAGCGATAGCTTAGTCAAGTCCACTGCCATTGGGTTGCGGTCAACACCATACAAACAACGCTGTGCAACCAAGCGACGTGCATGAAGCACTTCATCTTCATCCGGAGGAATGGATGGAACCTGTTTGTGAAAATGCCATGCTTTTACCAGCTCATCGCCAAGCTGTCGGCTTCCCTCAACAAGAAAGGCACCGGAACCAACGGCGATATCGCATATCTTCAGATCAAGAATTTGCTGGGGTGTTGGATTCTTGCCTAACCGCTTAAGAATTGGCTCCAGTGTTTTACGAACTATCGGTTCTGTGAGTGAGCGTGGAGTGTAATGCGAACCGCTTCTGCGGCGTTCGTCAGTCGGTTGCAATACCAACGCCCCTTTTGCAAGCGGGCCTGCAGTAATATTCCGAGCAATTTTGCGCTCGAGTGCTTCAAGCAATGCGTCTATGGATGTTGCTGCCTTCAGAGCTTCGACTGCATCACCAGTCAATTTGTGGTCGGTTTTTTCTCTCAGCCACTTGAGGCGGTTGTCATTTGTTTGTGCAAGAAGTGACTCGAGGTTGATAGCCGCAGAAGCACCTCTACTCTTTGCAGGTTTGAGTGCGATAGTTCGTCCCTCTGCAATCTCGACTTTAAATCCTACCATTGTTTCATACACACTGCCGATCTGTTCAACGTCGAGCGTTCGATAAGAAAGCCGTTCACCATCGAGGATGAGAAGATTGCGAAGGACACGGAACACGATTCCATCCGACACGAGAGGAATACTGTGTAGCTCATCCTTTCCCCCTTCAAGAAATTGATACCGGTCGGGATCAAACAAGAATCCTTTACGCGCTGGCATACTCATTTGATGGTATCGAGAACCGAAATAGATTGCACGAAAGAGAGCAATCAACTGCGACCAAGCACCATAACGTTGATCCATGGTGTCTGGATATTTTTCATAATCTGCTCGCAATCGTTCAAATAAACCATGAATTGAATAATTACGAACATAGAGAGATGAACCGGGCATCAAGCCACGGTCTTCTGCATAGAACAAGAAGACTAAGCGTAAAAGAATGGTAAGAATGCCACCATATACATCGTTGGGATTCTTTGCCAGAACATCTTTGAGAAGATCGTGCTTTGCTTTCTCATCGGCTGCCTGGAAGCCGCGAATGAGTTCATAGAGAGAATCGAGCACCTGTTTGGCAAGCTTTTCAGAGACGGTGCTTTGATACGCACGGCTGCGCTCGAGCAAAGCGGATAATCTTGCCTCTGAAGGGGCAGAGAATAAACGATATTTGTGCAACAGCATCCGCAGGGCACCGAGGATCGGACGGCCTGCAACTTCTGTCATTGCAGCAACGGGGAATGTAAGTGTGCCTGAGTTCTCTCCTCGTGGCGCGTAGATGATGCGGACTGATGTGCCATTCAACATCACACCGGTAGGCACTTTTGTTTCTCTTAATAACCGTTCGAACCTTCTGCTAACCGAGGCAGACCATGGAGACTCTTGTATCTTGTAATCTGTATCTAAGTCTGTACCCGCAGGAAGGATTTGAACAAGAAGCATCCATGGTTGTAATGGATCTTTTGCGCGAGGATCTTTTACAGCAATATCCGGGCTGAGCGTTTCGCCGATTTCTGGAAGTGGAACTGTTAACTCCTCAGGTATAGGTTGTTCTTTGTTCAAGCCAAAAAGGCAATCTTGAGGCCACTCAAGGAATTTGAGAAGGAATTCTCGTTGATCTTTAAGGGCAAGAACTTCTATCTCTCCTCGTTCGATCCCCTCAACAAGCTCGTGGAATCGTTCTTGAATTGGCAGAATGTTTGAATCGAGGAATACCTGTGAATCAACAAGTGCGGCGGCGGAGACAACAAGCCCGTCCGGTTGAAGATAACCGATCCAGGATTGATGAGATTCTATGGCGCGATCAGTAGGCATACTCTTCCCTATCCTGTCACCGGCCATAGATAGACAATGCCAAGCGGTTCTATGCGATGCGAAGATGTCTTGTAGAAATCGAGGATGCGTGCAGGTTCGTGCTCAATATCTTTGTCCACTGTTTCGAGCCATCGTTTCCAATACCTACGATTGGATTCATATTGTTTCTTTTCTGATTCATCGAAATCCAGCATCATCTGCGACGGGATTTGCTTTCCATATTCTGTTTCAACTCTTTTTTTCTGGTCTTGAAGGACTTTCAGCATACCTTCCGATTCGATTTTTCCACGTTCATTGAGCTGTGCTTCAGCAGCAATTTTTGCCTCTTCTCCGCGTGTCATCAAATGGGGAAGTAATTCTTCGATATCTTGTTCGACTGATTCATGCAAGCGCTTTGTCACTTGCTCAGAAAGATGCGAACCTATTGCGTGTGCAAATGCTTCATCAAGGAGTTCAATTGCTTTTGCATCAGCATCCTTGCTATAGGTGCTGAGTTTTCCTTTCCGGTTGGATGGATCAATCCAGCGAGCGGAAGCAGTAAGAATTTGTTCGTGAAGACGAACCGCTCCTTTTCCATAGACAGAAATCCTACCTATCAAAATTACTCTTGGAACTGCATCTTTTGTTTGTGCAAGGCACGCACGAGAAAGATCGTGATGCACAAATCCTTGTGAAACAAAACGACCGAGCAGCCGCTGAACGACACGATGCTGAAGATGCAGTTGAACCGTATCATCATCGATGCCATCTGGTGCATTGAAAATCACAGGACGAATTTTGTTTTCGCGGCGCCATTGGAATGAGCGTTTGCCATCTTTTGGTGGAGTGCGCAAGATGTCCATTGTTACCGACCATGTTGGATCGGCACCCTCACGTGTTTCCAAATCGGGAAATACAAACTGCTGAGGCGTTCCTTCAGGTGTTTCAGTGGCATTGAGCGATGGAGCGCCCAATAATTCCAATGAACAAGAAACTGCATTCTTTAAACTCTCTGTATCAAAATGAATCCATTGTTGTGCATCATTGATACGATTTCTAAGACGGTCTACTTGGGAACGCAGAGCATCTTGTCTTTCTCGAGTTTCTTCGAGTTCCTCTTCCACCACTTGACGCTTTGCGGCGTCTGGAGTAATATTCGTAATGTTTTGTGCAAGCTTATCGACTTCCTCATGCTTAATACCTGTGCTGAGGGTTTCCTCAAGAGATCGGTCGAGAACTTGTGAGAGACTGCCCAATTCTCTATGAATTGTATCGGTTTTCCTTACCAGTGCTTGCAGAACTTTGTCTTCTAGACGTTGGACATAATAGAAGTAATGACAAAACACCTGTGGAGCTAATTGAAGTTTTCGGTCAATGCGACCATTACGCTGTTCGAGACGGCTTGGATTCCATGGAAGATCGAAATGGAAAAGATTCCAGCAATGCGCTTGCAAATTCAAACCTTCTCGAGCTGCATCTGTTGCAACGAGAATGCGAACGGGATGCTCGGATGGTGTGGCGTTAAAAGCCCGTTTAATCCGTTCCCTCTCTTTTGAAGGGGTTGGACCGTGAAACACTTCAATACGATGATCGGCAAGATGAGTGCCTTCGATAGCAGAACGAAGCAATGATTCAAGGTATCGACGCGTGTCTTCGTACTCGGTGAAGATAAGCAATCTTATATCATTCCATTGTGCCTCTGATTGGAATCCCTCTTTCCCAGGAACACGAATTCCGGGGCACATATTCTTCTGAATCCATTCAAGAAGTTTTACAACTTTGGCATCTGCCCTCCCACGGCCTTCTTCTGCAATTTTTTCAAGCTGGCTTAATAAATTCTTTTCCTCTTCGATATTTGCTTTTGCAGCATCGCCTGCCGTTGTCGCCGTGGCAACCTCTATAGCATCATCGAGAAGTTCCTGCTGTTCTTCTTCAACAAGCTGAGAGCGATCATCGTCGCTATCGATATTACCTTTCAACAAATCCTTCTCAAGCGGTTCTTCTCTGGTTTCGAGTTCACCAGCCCATATTCTCTCCATCGTTCTACGATGCACTCGAAGTGTTCTGGCGAATGCTTCGACCGAAGAGAGGAGACGCTGCTGCAAACCCGAGATGAGCAATGATGCTTCAGCTTGTTTCTTCTTGGTGGCACCGGCCATCCGCTGTTGACGAACTTTTCGATATTGATTGAGCAATTTCGATAGCATAAGCTCTGGTGCGCTTTCCGATAGACCATCTACATCGACCTGTACTATTTTTCGTTCAGGCAACCCTCCTTCAATGATTCGGATGTCTTCCTTCAGCCGTCTCACCATTACTTTATCAAGATCGGTCTTTCTGACTTTGACCCCGCGAGTGAATCGATGTGAATCAAGCAATTCCAGAAGAGCGCTAAAACTATTAGAATGTCCATTGTGTGGAGTTGCTGACAAGAAGAGACGGTGTTCAAATCGAGGTGAAATATCTCTGATTGCTTTTGTTATACGTGAATCGATTGCATAACGAGCACCACTTGCTGGTGCCGCATGATGTGCTTCGTCGAAAATAAAGATCGTTCCCGGTCGTAAACTTTCCAGCCAATCTCTCATGGGAGCAACATACAATTCATCGATTAATAGTCGATGTGAGATAAGAAAACGAGGAAACGTTTTCCACGGATTAACACCATATCCACGTTCTCTTCGCACTTTTTCTATATATTGGCGGTCTAGAATTTCAAAAGTGAGTCCGAACCTATTTTCAAGTTCGTCTTTCCATTGTTCAAGCATTGTCGGAGGACACGCAACAACGATTTCCCGGATTCTTCTTCGGAGTAATAATTCAGTAGCTATTAACCCCGCTTCAATCGTTTTTCCAAGGCCGACATCATCTGCAATAAACAGGTTGACTCGTGGAAGTTGCAGCGCTTTTGCCAGAGGATCCAATTGATACGCATCAATACGAATTCCCGCACGGAAAGGAGCCTGAAATAATTTAGGATCCGTGGCTGTAACGCAATTCCATCTCAGTGTGTTGATATATGACGCGAAGAATTTGGGATTGTCAAACCCTTGTTTCCCTATGGTCTTCCAACTATCTTCACTGACAATCTCTGCATCAAGCTCAAGATCCCACACGACCTCTAAGGGTTCGCCCTGTGCATCATCATCCAAACAAGCCAATGAGACAACAGCGCCATTATCTACTACGTCTTCGACGACATAGGTTCTAGTACGAACACGAACGATTTGTCCTTTTTGTAGAGTAGTGTGATTCAAGATATTTTATCCACCCATTATGCAAGTAGCCCTGCTAAAAAATACCACCAAATAGGAATCTATCGCCATAATTTATGGCGCGGCGATGTATATAAAAAACCATGTGAAACATAGTTGATGAACTCCCAAACCCGTATCTCCTGAATCATGACACTGGCCTTCTTTAAGCAAAAGACGGAAAATATCCTCAGATTCAATTCCTAAAATCAAACAAAGCCGTATTACATAAATTAAATCTGTGGAACAGAGATACAAGAGATAAAGTAAGAAATTTTGATGAAAAGAGGGGAATATTTCGCAAAAAATAGAGAATATCGAGAAAACCAATATGTGGGAACAGATATCCCGGTATGGACGGAATTGCTTTATCGGATCTCCAGCAACCGGGGAACAATATAAAGATTCATTGTTTGGAAGTGATCAAGGATCCATTGAATGTGGTATCGAGTCGATTTTTTTTTCTTACTCTTTAAGCGGTTCCATGCATTCCATTCCCTGATTACGGGCATTACTGACATAATTGGAGACTCGATACATGGTTAATTCTTTATCTGAATAAGCAACAAGGAGCTTCTTCAATTCTACAGAATTGTTGTTAGTCGGATCAAGCCATTGCTCGAAATATCTCTCCGGTAGGATTACTGGCATTCTTGAGTGAATCTGGCTCATGAGCTTATTGGCCATTGTGGTAATTATGCTAAAGCTTATGATATCCTTCCAGATCGAGTAAATTCCACCGAAATACATCGGCTGCTCATCCTTCCTTCTGATGCACATTGGATGCTTTTCTTGAGAGGAAATTTTTCTCCATTCATAGAAACCATCTGCCGGGATTAGGCAACGATGTGCTTTAAAGCAAGGGGCGAATAATTTACTTGTGTCGATTGTTTCCGCGCGGGCGTTAAATGATGGGAAACGCATATCGGGCTTACCGGTTTTGGACCATTGAGGAATAAGCCACCAAGTCGCTTCATTTGCTTCTAAACCATTCTTACCTTGAAGTATTATCGGCGCTTTGCTTCCAGGGGAGATGTTGTATCTCGGAGCATCGATAATTTGCAGTTTTTTAAATTGCTCGGATATTGCAAATATACTCCGATCGCCTATTATGGAATACCGTCCGCACATCTTTAGAACACTATTTTAATGATTCGATTATCTTGTCGAATTTCTCAATTGGAGCTTCCCCAATTATCTCCTTAACGTTAGACCTGACACTCTCTATAACAACGAAATGTGTCGGTTCGATCCATCCTCCACACGTGATACAATAAAGTTTTCGAGGTTAAATGCCGGGATACCAGTGTAAATCCGAACGCGTCAAAAACCGGTAATCAATTCTTCATCTTTAGAAGTGCATCCCGGAGCGTTGTTTTGACAAGTCTCTTTCCCCATCCGGTCAAGCGGATCATGTCCCGGACATTGTATCCGTCCAGCCGCATCTGGAGTATCTGGTTTTCCTGTTCCGAAAGTCCTTCCCGTTTCGTCTGGAAGTCTATCCGGGAAAGAATCTCATCTTCGAGGTTCGTCTCATCCCGGATTAAATCCATGTAGGAATGTTCGGGCTGATGATCGGCATCGATCGGGAGTAATACCAATTTTCCTTCTACGCGATTCCGGACATTGAATACGTCCTTCTTGTGTGACCGGGAATATCCTCGCATATCGAGCAATACTTCCGGTTTCCGGTATCTGATGAAATTAAGAAGCAACGGGAGATTGAGAATGATACCTTGATCGATTTTTCTATCGTATTCCTCGAAGGCGAGAACGACCAAGTCCTGCACCTTATCCTTGTAATAGATAGAACCCTTGTTATGAATGCGCGACGCGGCCGCGTATAGAGAATCCGTATAGGATGCGAAAACCCAATTCAGTAAATAGTGCAACATGACATTCCCCCTTCTTATTGTGAAATGAAAAGCATATCCGTCGGGAAAAGCGTCGATTTATGCTGAATATTTCGGCGCTTCACTTCCCACATTGGCGCCCTTGGCGGCAATGGATTGAACCTTAATTCAAGACACCGGATGCAAGTGCTTCCAGCTTGCCGATCAGCCGATTGTTCTCTTTTACTACCCTTTCGGTCACGGTGCGTAGAACATCAAGACGGCAAGAAGCATATTCCTTGACATATTGATCCCGTTCGGATTCCAGCGATTGAATAAGTGAACGGATTTCCTGCTGCGTAAATTGTGCGGTAATCATTGTTCGTTCCTCCATGCGGTAATGAGTTTTTCTATTGTGGGAATTCCTACTTTGTGCAGATAGAATACACGCGTCCAGCAATCGTACGGGCGATGCATAACAAGCGTATCGATGCAATTGAACCGGATATGAGCTTTCCGCAATGCCTTGCGCAGACTGTCCGAAGGGGTTGTATTAAGCCATTCAAGACAGTCTTCCGATTCTACTTCATCCACGAAAGAGAGTTCGTCTTCCGCGTGAGTATCGACCTTTGTTTCTTCCTTTTGCTCGGGAATGTGCTGCTCTTCCCGCGGAACCCAGGGAACCGGATTGATAATGATGGCCACAATGGCAAGAAACAGCACGAATAATGTGAATTCTGAAATGACTTCATCCCGAATAACGCGGACATATTTTTTCCTTCGGAGATCGTATTTCCGCTCGGTTATTCGATTGGTGAGTTTTTTGAATATGTTCATCATTGATCCTCCTTTTGGGTTTTATAAATTAAAAAAAACATAACCGCTGATAATGACTTAGCTTCTAAAAGCGGGGCGCGTGTCAAGGGTTGTGAAACCCCGAAGGGGTCAGCCGTAGGCTGAAATATTTTGGGGGAACGCCTGCGATGTTCGCCGTTTTTCAGGCGGTGCAGCAAACAGCATGACGCCGATTTTGGGCGGCGTGATGTTTGCCGCTGCTTTATCAAGCGGGCATTCAAATACCATGACGGCTGTTTTTGCCGGCGTGGTATTTGACGCAGGATAGTTCCCCTTCTTTTGGAGGGGGAGCCAAAATATTTTAGCTCGTTCCGAACGTTTTTTAGTTCGGAACGAGCGTTCACAATTCAAAGTACCGACGCCGGGAGGCGGCGGGACGACTTGCCCTTGACACGCGCCCCGCTTTTAG